>Ga0310786_10003535_pt1 | contig 22661 bp, 21 predicted proteins | sample AusTroGonzalo_MG_FD_203881 | JGI IMG/M metagenome (GOLD analysis project Ga0310786, IMG submission 203881) | Bovine rumen microbial communities from tropical cattle in Woodstock, Queensland, Australia - Gonzalo_03 (v2) (version 2) | ecosystem: Host-associated > Mammals > Digestive system >...
AATACAGTTACTAGTTGCACAAAGATATGCTTTTTTTCGAAACAAAAATGCCTCGCAGCGCAAACTGCAAGGCATTTAAGCGGAGAGGACGAGATTCGTATTTTTCTTGTAATATCCTGCATGGAGCTTCAGAAAGCTCTTCAGAATCAATCGAATTTGCAGACAAAGGTGTTTGAATTTACAAAAAATTGTTACATTTTTGTCACACGATTTGTTTCAGTGTATCAAAAATGATTTTGAAACATCACATATCCTTCAAACTTCGGCCCTACGGCAAGGACCGGGAGGCATTTCAGATCCAGATGCATACGACTTTCAATGGCTTGCGCTGGATAACATCTACTGGTTGCCAACTTTCCAGTGCTGCCGCATGGAATGTGGGGGAACAATTCGTTTATTCCGGATACGCCGGACCGAAGGGCGAGACGGCGATTTCTATCAACAATACCCTTCGCAATTGTCGGGAGCAGATGGAGACATCCATCAAGTATTTCGAGGCCAACGATATCAATCCCACCGTCAAGCAGGTTTCGGAGAAGTACCTGGAGAGGATGCGTGGTGTTACCCCCAAGCGCCCAGATCCAGAGCCGAAGAAGGAGAAAAAGCCTAAGGAAATATCCTTCTGGGAATGCTTCGATCAGTTCTGCTTAGAATGTGGTGAAAAAAACGCCTGGACGCCGGCCACCCACGAAAAGATGGATGCACTGAAGGTGGACCTCCAGGCATTCAAGAAGGACCTCTCTTTCTCTGGTCTTACTGAATCGACCCTTACGGCATTCGTGGTGTACCTGCGGGATAACAAGAAGCTGCACTCTCCGAGGAAGAAGAAGGGTGATCGGGAGGAATATGATGCTGAGGATATCACGGGTCTCAAGAACACCACTATTGACAAGAAACTGGGCTACCTCCGTTGGTTTCTGAACTGGGCCACGGACAAGGGCTACAACACCAACTTGGCATATAAGACCTTCCGACCTACCTTGAAGCAGACACAGAAGAAGGTCATCTATCTGACCAAGGAGGAACTCCGGGCTATCCAAGCGCTAGAGCTTACAGGAAACAACGCCTATTTGGATCCTGTACGAGACGTCTTCCTGTATTGTTGTTTCACAGGCCTGCGGCATTCCGACGTATATAATCTCAAGAAAAATGACATAAAGGGCGACCAAATGGTCGTGACAACTATCAAGACCGCAGATACGGTATTCATAGAGCTGAATAAGATCACTCGCGAAATCCTCGAAAAATACAAGGATATAGAGTTTGAGAATGGCAAAGCACTGCCTGTGATTCAGAACCAGCCAATGAATAGGGACCTTAAGACCTTGTGCCGACTTGCTGGCATCAACGAGGAAGTGAAGATCATCACGTACAAAGGGAGTGAGCGTCAGGAAGTGACTAAGCAAAAGTGGGAGCTGGTCGGCACCCATACAGGGCGCCGCACCTTCATCGTCAATGCCCTTTCCCTTGGCATTCCGCCCAACGTGGTCATGAAGTGGACAGGCCATGCCGACTACAAATCCATGAAACCTTACATCGATATCGTGGACTCTATTAAGGCCGAATCGATGTCCAAGTTTGATAATTTATTATAACTAACCACAGGTAAAACATGAAAGATTTAGTTAATCAAATCGTCAACATGTTCGAAATACGGAGTAACGTTGACAGAACAACTGTTAAAGGAGCCGTTGGGGTTTCCCTTGCACTACTTTTCTTTTTAATTTACTATAAATGGATTATTACTTGGCTCCGAATCGCTCCCGCGGGTTCTTCTGTAAGCCAAGAGACGGTTGCGATATTGAGTTATCTTCTGGCCTGTTTTGGGGCATTATGGCTCTTGTATTATGGGCTCTACTATTTTATTCCCATGATAATTAGCTTGATTAAATATGGCTTTCCTCCATCATTCAAAAATCGCGAGAAATCAATAGAGGCGCTGCTGAATATAAACAAGATTGATGACATAAGAAGAATGCACAAGGCGATCTTAGATTATTTGAAAGGAGAGTCTTCGGTAAAAGTATTTGTCATCTTATTTATTTGGTTGAAAAGGAATATGCTTTTGAAGGAGGAGAAGCAAACATGGTTCCTTGACGCGCTGAAGGTTGATTTTCCGGAGAAACAGTCACGTTCTTCAACAAAACAAATTACGTCAGTGCCGCCGCAATCTACTTTTAGTGAAAATGTTACTTCTTGGGAGTCGGTGGGGAAGACAGACGAGTTAAACGCTTGTTTACAAGTGGTAGAAAAAGCACTTTCAAAATATGTTAGAAGCGAGACTTTAGTCGCTTAGGGCGGGAAAGTATTTCTTCGGATTCTTGGCAGCGGGCCTTTCATTACTTGATGAAAGGTCCGCTGCTGTTTTTGTAGAGATGTAACAGAGTCTGTTTCTCATGTCTTTCTTTAGAGAAATTACCCGATTCCTGTTTCGATATTTGGCGATATAGTCCGGTATAGCCCGATATCATAAATTGCGACGTAAATGGCTATTGCACAGCGTTTTACATTTTCTAATTTTGCCTCCGGAATGCTTTGGCGTTCTGATTTATACGTATGGAACAAAAAAATAAAATAGATGTTTCTGCGCTGATGAGTATGATGGTGTTTCAGCTCACCGGGGATCAACTCTGCGCCTTGATTCGGTTTGCTCTTGGGCCGGGAGAACCGAACACCAATCCTGGACCGAAAGGCAGGACTCTTGTCAGCGGTGTTCAGGCTCTGGCCGACGGCTTGGGATGCAGTCCCTCCACAATATACGCCCTCATGCGCACTGCGCGCACGGAGGATGGCTCCGCCGCCGAGGGCGGCATCCTCCGAGATGCCATCGTCTCTCGTATCGGCAGAAAAATTGTCTTCGACGTGGAGCTTGCCCGTGATTGCGCAAACGAATATAAGGAGACAATGAAAAAGTAATGATCTATACGCTGTCATATATAAGTAATAAAATAACCCATGGTGGGGACCATGGGTTAAGCATCGTGTTCACAAGGAACTCCAGCATGTTTCTGAAGGCAAAGTTAATCTTTTTAGTTGTCTTTTGCAAGAGTTCCTTCAAATTAATAATCAATAAATTAACTGGTTTTATTATGAAGGAAACTACATCAAAATTTCCGCTTGCGATTTTCCCGAGAAAAATCCGGAAAATAATCGAAAATGCCGTCGAAGAGTTCAACTTCCCGGTCGATTACATTGCTTCCGCAATCCTCTTCGCTATATCGGTTGCTATTGGCAACTGTCGCGCGCTAGTGGTTTCTGCAGCATGGCGTGTGAAGGCGATTCTCTTTATGGCGCTCCTGGGTGCTCCTGGAGCCGCAAAAACACACCCCATCAAGTTTGCAGTATCTCCTTTCCTCACGTTGGATGGAATTACCATCAGCGAGTATCAAAAGAAGCTCAATGAGTGGCGTAAGACAGATGCAACAAACCCTAGTACGAAGCCGAAAGAAAAACAGTTCCGGGTGCAGGATATCACGATGGAGGGCCTTACTAAGATTCTCTCCAGAATTAAGAGAGGCGTCTTCGTATTCGTGGATGAACTAAAGGGTTGGATAGCCTCCTTTAACAAGTATCGGTCTTCAGGTGGAGATATCGAACAGTGGCTAAGCATATGGAATAGCGTGCCGATTACCATCAACCGTAAGACACAGGACGATGTAACTTATATTCAGGAACCCTTTGTGGGCGTAATCGGTGGCCTTCAGCCTGGCATTCTATCTCGCCTCTTTGGCGGAGAGAAGATGGATAACGGATTCTTTTATAGATTATTATTTGTTCTAAATCCCATGGAAGGCAAGCCATTGCTTTGGAATGAGGAGGATATACCGACCGGCGCTGAAAAAGAATGGGAAGATGTGATCAAAGGTATTCTGGATGCAGAAGGCTACTTCAACGAGGTTGATAAGTATGAGGATTATCATTTTACAGACGCAGCCTGGTCAGTTGTTAGGGCTTGGCAGAATCAGAACGAGGAACATAATGCGGCGGAGGAGCCTGAGTATGTCACAGCTATTTTCCGTAAGATGCAGGATTACTGCCTGCGCTTCTGCCTGATTATCCACGCTATGCGCGAAGTAACAGAAGAGATTCAGTCGTCCAATCTCATAGATGAGGAGACAGCATTGAAGGCGACTTTGCTGGCAGACTATTTCTTCGAGAACGCCAAGACGGTCTATGAACTTATAACAACTGGGGGCGAAGACCACCAGAAGTTCTACCTTCTATTGAATAGTTTGGATGATAAATTTACCTCGGCCCAGGCAGTTGCTGTGGGAGAGAAGATGGGATTGTCTCGTGCTACAATTTATCGTTACCTCAATGTTGGCCCGAGGGATCCGTTCATCCGCAAAATGAGACATGGAGAGTATGAGAAAGTTAAGTGATACTTTGAGACTTTGCGACTTTCGTGGACATCGCAAGCCCCTCACCCCGGCGGGATCATCGGTGGCGCGTTCATCTCCCTCCGGGCCTCGGGGACGCACTCACGCCCCTCCCTTTCACCGACACAAAAGCCTCGCGCGGGGAGTGACGTGACTACGTCAGCGAGAGGGAACCGGACAAGTCCCGTTCCCCTCGCCCTTGCAGGGGGCAAAATAGGCCACTGAGCAGCCTGTATCTCGGATTTGTTCAATCGGCGTTACAATATGTGTTATAAGTAAATTATAAAATATTAATAATATGAAATCAGCAAGAAAAAACGGTCCCTTAACCACCGTCAGCGTAGACACTTCGCTTCGGGATAGGATTAATAACGAAGCAGAGCGCCTGGGGCTTTCCCAGCGCCAAGTGATTGAACGCATGATGGAGATTTATGATCTGTCTTTGCAGCATGAAATAACCGGGCCCTCGCCGCCCATTGATGCCAAAAGCCTCTCCGAGATGCTTGAAAAGGTTCTTAAACGAGATGACAGGATCGTAGCCTTTATCAAGACTCAGGAAACTGAACTACTGAAGCCTATTCTCGCCTATGTTCAAAGAGAAGAGGCCGAAATACGAATATTAAATGAATTAATTAAGCAATTACAATGATGGCTAAAATACAAGATGCCGGTTTGAACGGCCAGAAAAATACGGGTAGTAGCCGCGAGACGGTTGAATACCTCGGACACGAAGACAAAGAGCGCAAGGAAGCAGGAAAGGAAGTCGTCCCATTTACTACGGCAGATGGTCAGCCTGTTAACAAAGAAGAGGTCATCGATCATATTGACCGCAACCATAGTCACTTGGGGAAAAACGACACTAAGTTTCTACATTTGGTCGTCGCTCCCTCTGCGAAAGAAATCCTCGCTATGGGAAAGGATGAGCAGGAGGTATACCGGAGCTCTTTGCGTTTGATCAAGAGGATCTCTGATGCATACGCTAAGAACTTTCATCGCGAAGGAATCGAAGACAGTTCTAACCTTGTTATTTATTGGAAGGCGCATTTTTCCAGAGAGAAAGATGGTCTTCAGAACTTTCACTTGCATGCTGTTATTTCCCGTAAGTCTAAGCCTAAGGGTGGAGGGGTGCCGTCGGTTAAACTTAATCCCATGACGAATCATAAGAAAACGGACAAGGGGCCGATTAATGGCGGTTTTGATAGATCCCAGTTTTACGCGGAATGTGAGAATATTTTCGATGAGGAGTTTGACTATAAGCGGGAAGTGAACGAGTCGTTTGCGTATAAAAACGCGATGAGTCACGGGAGTCTTGAGGAAAAATCCGCTCAGACCGAGCTGCTGGTCAAGGAGCAGGTGGAGAAGGATGCGCAGGAGATTTCGGCCGGGATCGCCAGGCGCAAGAAGACTCTTCGTGACAGGAAGGAGGTCGCTGAGATTGCGCAGGCATTATCGATGGGGCATGCCGACTGCAAGGCTGATCCCCTTACCGAAGCCTTTGATCGTGCCGACCTTAAGACCAGGATTATCCACATCTTCGAGGCGGCAGAATCTCAGGATGCCCTCGACCTTGGCTTGCTGTCCCTCGGAGCGACTTGCAAAACGCGGATTGGGCAGCTTGGAGGCGTAGAAGAGATTATCGTCATTCACCGGGGCGTAAAGATTAATACTGCGGATATCATGACACCGGCAGAACACAACAGGATCCTTCTTAGGTGGGAAACCCTGACCCGTCAGACACTGGAGTATAAACTCCGCGCCCGGCAGGAGCGCACGCAGCAGAAGCCGTCGCAGGTGCCTCCTAGAGCACTGAAAATCGGCCGTGGTCGATGATATATTTTTGTTTTACTTTTAAATAATTCACTCATGGACAACAACGAAATTTCTAAAGCACTCGGCCAGGTGCCGGAGCTGGTACAGGCTACCAACAACTTGATTAAAGACAATGCACGTAAAGACGAGCTTATTGCAAGGCTCCTCCAGAAGCGCCCTCAGGCCGAAATCCCTCAAACGGAGATCGATAAGGTCACGCAGGCTGTCGAACAGACGCCGTGTGCTCTTCCGGACACGCAGGAGATTGCTAAGGCCATTGCCGTGCCCGTCATGGATGAAATCCGTCGCTCACTCGCCAACGAGATCGAGCAGACGGTTTCGAATACCGTCAGTTCCATCCCGGTCAAGCACATCCACACGCACACCACGTTGGTCGAGATGACTCAGATGGCAAATAAGGAGCTGCGCCGTACTGTCTATGTTGCTTTGGGCTGCTGCATCTTTGTTCTTATCTTTGTCGGTATCTTGGCCTTGAGGCACATTAATAGCACTGTGTACTTGGGAGCTGAGTATCGCGATGTGGTCAAATCTGAATTTACCACGGAAGCTGAGCGCCAGATGCTGACGTCCGGGACCTATTATTTCAGCCTCCTTCCGAAGGAGTCCTGGGATAATAAAAAGTACATCAAGCAGAAGATCCGCCGCAACCAGGAGATTCTTCGGCAGCGCCAGGCTGAGGCGAAAGCCAACGATGGTCACTACTCTACCAGCGTTCCGCTGGAGAGGTAGAAGTTCTGTCCTATAGCATTGCACCCGACGGTTAATTGACCGTCGGGTGCTTCATTCTTTCATGACCTAACGGGGGTTTGTTATTCACATGAAATTCATATCTTTGTAATGTCTTTCTTACGAAAGAAGACATAACGAAAGCGTTTGGCTTTATTCTGTATTGGTGAATCTCGACAATTCAAGCAGATACTGGGATAATGTGCAGCGCTTGCTCTGGCTATCGTTGGGCTTCGGCTCATACTATAGCAGATGCGGGCCATTTTTGTACTTATTCGTATCTGCGGCTGTCGAGAGCCCACCAATAGGAAAAGTACCATTTGGCTCGCACTTTCGTCGATTATAACCACACCGCTCCTTGGGCCGGGAGCCTTAGACTGATAGCACAAACTATAACCACATGAGGTGCCTCATCCCCATAGCCTTAACGCTCCTCTGCGCCTTTCCCCTGCTCTCCAGCAAAAGGCCCCGCATGTTGCGACGAGTGGCACCGATTTGAGCGCAACGGGCGGTGCCACTCGCGCGTTCGTAGCTACTAGACCCAAAAGCAAGATACTAGTCACCAAATAAACAGAATCACATTTTTTTAACACCATATAATTATGAAGTGCTATAATCACCCGGACAGAGAAGCTGTCGCAACCTGTTGTAATTGCGGGAAATCACTCTGCAAAGAATGTGCAGACAAGTACCACCCTTGTTTGTGCGATAACTGTTATAAAGTTCTCCGTCAGAAGGAGATTGATGATTTGAAGGTCGCAAGAAAGCAACTTATAAAGACTTTTGTCATTTCTTGCGTGCTGGCTCTTGTGTGTGCCATGATTACGGCTTCGGGGAACGAGAACTTCCCGTGGTTTTTCTCGTTAATCGCATTCTTCGCACCATGGGGCTGGAACTATGGAAATCTCCTTGGTCTGACGTGGTTTTTCAACATGAACCCGGCCGGGTGTTTGCTAATGTTCTTTGTCTATTTGTTTAGGGCTATCGTTTCTGCCATCGTCGGTGTGTTCTGTTTCATTGCTGCTCTTATCAAGTTTGTAAAAATCAAAAAAGCAGAAAAAACCGCAGAGATAGAGATGAATAATTAGAATAATTCTCTATTCTGCCTAAGAGATAAAAAACAAAGGCACAACCCCATAATCTCGCCTGATATCAAGGAAAAAGAATCTCGCCAAACAACAATAGAATGCCCCAAAAGTATTGGGAACACCACCCACCTCGGCACACTGTACTTCGACGGAGAGAGCCCTTCTTGGTTGCGAGATCGGTGGGAGAAACATTCGGCCCAGAAGAAGGAGACAGATAAATCTTGCATCTGAACGGACGGGCATTTTTCGAGAGTATTGTGGCGCCCGGCGGTCAATTGGCCGCCGGGCGTTTCGTTAAATGTAGTTCTAAGTCAAGCTATCTATACTTTGTCCTTACGCGAGGACGAAGTGCCGAGCTGGGCAGGAAGAGGTCACGACACCAGTGATGTCAAATGTAATGTTCCGCATGATGGCATAACCGGCGTATACGGTAAACATCAGCACTTTGGGGCCTGTACACATCGTATCTACGATGCTTACAAGGTGATGTTCGGGGCCGTCGTGTCGACCAGCATCAAGGAGAGATACAATTATTCAAATGTGATCACCGGTTCCCCGAAAGGAACGAAATCCTGAACATCTGCCTTCGTCCTGGCTCTTTCACTGGCGTGCGCGGCTTCTGTAGTCAGCGTCGCATCAAAAGCAGCGAATTCTTCGAAGTCATAGACAAACGAAGGGCCTTTGCTTAGTTCCATGGCCCGCCTGTAAATAATCTCACGCGATGGAGCATTGTATCCTCCGATGTTATAGCGCATGATGCTATTCTCTGACGGCCGCCAGACGCCGGAATTGCAGACATATCCGCCTTCATAGATGCCGGTCGTGGTTGCGTATCGGCTGTCTTTCAGAAACTTGGACCAGCATATTGTTTCAGGATTGTCTGTGGTGTCGACGTTTTGGTAGAACCCATACGTTTTGAATAAAGCCAGGTTTTCCGCCCGGGACTCAGACAGCGTAGTCTCCCCACCATACTCATCCGCCAGTCGGGCGAAACCATGCCCACCTGCCTCGTGATGAATCACCTGTGCAAATAACCTGTCTGAAGATTGAAGCGGACAATAGGCCACGGCCGTACCGTCTGTAGAGATGGAGCAGGTCCCGGCATAGCGGGTAGAGTTCAATACAACCACACAGAGCATCCCGCCAGGAATGCCGGAATAATGGACATATTCCTCCCCATCTATATACATAGACCAGGAATGGAAAGGGTCTCCGTTCTGGATATCCGTTACCTTTTGGGCATACATGCGGACCTTGTCGTCAAAACCCGAGATCCGAGTTCCTTCCCCGAACAGGCACTGGAACACGGTAGAAGCCCCCTCCTTGTAATTATTGTTCCTGGACACCGCATACACCTGATAGCAGTTGAACATATTCCGGAGGCTGGCATAAGGCTCGACCTCGAAGAAGTGCTCCATTGCCCGGTTCATATCGGCGTCGTATGTTCCGTCAGCAATCATTTTGTCCGTGTAGGCATCTCCGAGGAATACGATATTCAAGCCATTGCCGTCGGTCGTGGCCGACTGGATTTTCTTCCAGGTGCCGTTTGCCGAATAGTCCGATGATTCATAGCAATTAGGATTAGCTTGCTGCAGGATGGTGATATCTTTGGATACGGGGTTGTTTCGGTCCTTGACGGTCAGCGTGACGCTTCTGCTGCCATTATCGTTGGTAGCAAAAACGACACGCTTCTGCTCATTCCGCACAGACTTAGTTCCAGCCGGGATACTTACCCAGGAACTGGCCTCGGAGGGGATAAGGATTTCCACGTCCGCATTGGTCATCAGGTCTATGACAAACTCGCCGCCCGTGTAGTCGATTTCCCCCGCAGTATTCGCGGTCACATTGATGACGCTGTTCTCAAAGGTAAGTTTGCGCATGATGGTCTCTCCTCTGTCCACGACGAATATCAAGACATGGGCGCCATCTTCCAGCGTATCTCCGATGACGACATGGATCTTTCCGCTGGTAGCGTTCGTCTTGAGCACCGAAGCCTTGACACCTTCAGCGATTGTTTCAATCTGGACAGATTCCGTCGCGCCGTCTATGGTATATGCAATATCCTTTATGGCGCCCGGCGTGGCGCTGATGTCTCCCTCCATGTCCAGCGTAAGGGTGAAAGCACGGTATCTGGGGAGCGTAATCGAAGTTCCGTCGGTCAGCTTTATGATCACGTACTCCGAGTCAGTGTTATCCACGCCCGCAAAGATAGAAGAATTGCCGTCCTTCCCGTCTTCTCCGGTTGCCTTGCCTAGGGTTTCCCAGATAGCCCCGTTATCGTAACTGATCTGCCAATAACCATCTACGATGCGCAGCTGCGGAGTGATGCCATTGGCGCCATTCTGTCCATTCTGTCCATCCCGACCAGAAGCAATGACGCGATGCCCGTACTCGTCAAGCATCCAGGCCCCGTTGAGCGTCCAATACCAGACTCCGTCGGTGTCTTGCTTGGCGCCCAACTGAGGAGCGTCTGCTCCGTTTTTCCCATCCAGGATGGTAATATGCCGGCCACTGGTAAAATTCAGCGTATAGCCAGTCCGGCCTGTTTCTTCATCTGAGTACCTGGTTATGGAGGAGATTCCATCCTTGTTCATCGCAGCATCGACGAGTTCCCGGAGGGTCTTGAGCTCCTGGTTGATGTTGTCGCAGCGGTTCTCCACATCGATCAGACGCTGCTCGACATCCGAAATGCGGTTCTGCAGCAAAGTGTCGTCGTATTTCTGGCAGCCGACAACGGCAGCGGCAAGGAAAAGGGTAATGATATAATTCGGTTTCATGTTCTTAAGTGTTATTAATTATCGATTTCGTTTTGTTCTTCAACAGGGGAATTGAGCGCGTCTTCGTAGTAGATAACCACGCGGGCGAGATGGGCATAGGGAGTGATCGCAAGCGAGACGTCCCCTATCAAGGTGTCGTCTGCGGCGTATTCTTTGAAGAACGAACTCCAGACGGCCTTGTCGTTGACGAGCGCTTCTAGTTCATGCTTGCGCATTTTTTTCTTGGTGTTGTACGGATACATGAACATCTCGTAGGTATTAGGAACTCCATACTGCTCGAAGAATTGTTTCTGGTACATCTCGTATTCTCGTTTGAGCGTCTTCCATTTGAACTTTGGCTGGGTCATGACACTAACCCTGTAGACGTTGCCTGTCTGCTCATCCGCGACGAGGAGCACGTCAATGGGCTGCCCGTTGAGAATAAAACTCATCTGAGCGATGTTCTCGGTAATCTTGCCATTGTCGATAAGGCCTTTCTCGGCGAGCGCCGCAACCATCTTATCAATAGGGCCATCAATCGGGATCCCCATAAAGGATAGGTGATCATGAGCTTGGATTGTCATTGCAATCATCAGCGAAATAAAAAGGGAGATAAGGTGTTTCATGACAGTGTTGAATCAAGAGAGTGAATTAACGAGATCTGCCCAGATTATTTTACAGAGACGTTGGAAATCTTTATCGTCGCCGTGTATGTGATGACCTTGTCAACATTGATAATCGGGAAATTCAGCGTGAAAGTCTGACCAACAAGATTCGCATCGTCGGCCTTTGCCTGGGAGACATACAACGGAAGCGTGCGATACGTACCAGACACAGAATCGTAAACCACATACAGATTTGCTTCATTATATCCGGCTTTCGTGATGGTGGACAGGCTGGCATTCCCATCTCTCCAGAGAAGCTTTCTCGAGCCGTCCATAACAATATCATTCCAGTTGATAGTTAAATACTGATTACTCTGCCCTTTGAAAGCCGGAACGAGGCAGTTGTATTTATACTGGAAAGTGAAGTCAATCAGGTCATCTTTAAACTCCGCTTTGGACTCGCTATCCGCAACCGGATTGACAATGCTGGCGTTTTCTATTCCGCCATCGTTGGTCATGCTGACCAATTCAAACGTGTAGGCCGTCTTATGGCTACCAACGAAGGTGGTAAGATCATGGGCCAAAAGGGCGGAATGGCCGACAAGAGAAGCCGTTCTGAGTGCAAGACTGACAACGGAGCAAGAGTTAACCGTAAGCATGGTGAGACCGGCGGCCAGGAGGATAAAATAACGTTTCATAATAATTGTTGTTTTAATTGTTATTATTCTTTTTGTTCTTTTTGTCTATAAGAGCATCTTGGGCAAATATTCTAACACCTACCATGAAATTAATCGCATGTACACAGTTGAAACAAGGCATAAAATGGTACGCCCGTCAATCCACTGAAGGATGACGGGCGCAACCAGTATTTGTTACGTTTTAGATCTTGAACGTCATATGAATTCCGAAAGTGGTCGGGCCACCATAACCGGCCTCAAGACCAACACCCATTTTAGGCGAGAAGTACCAGGTTCCTCCGACATAGGCAGCGGCAGCAGCATGGCTTCCTTTGATATATTCATTCACGAGAGGATCAGTGGTACTTGCGCCAACATACCCGACAACAAGTTTCCCAAAGATGTCGAAATTATCGCCGAGGGCGCAGCGGACATCCACCATTGGACCTACAAGAAATAGAGTGTACTTCATGTCGTAGGACGTGAGCCGGCTGGAGGCCAGGCTAAAATATGCACCCACAGAAAGGGAGCCTGGGCCAAAATTGAGGACGGTGTACTCAGCGTCCACCTTGAGAGGGGGCAGCACGAGGGCGGTACCTTCGGAGAAGGAGCCAATACCGACACCGGCGTCAATGGCGAAGTCACCGGTATTGCGAGCTGCGTTCTGGGCCATGAGAGAAGAAAGGCTGACAGAGATGAGGAAGAGGGTAGAAATGAGCTTTTTCATGATAATTGTTTTTTTGTTATTATTGCTTGTTTTGAGTTCTTTACCTATAAGAGGCGTGTCGATGGATAATCTAACACGCCTCGTCATGTTTTCTTCTAAAGAAGAGCGAGGCTTAAAAGACCGCCCCAGAAGCCAATCTTGAACAAGAGCTTGATGAAGATAAGTACACCGCTGATGATGGCGCCGATGATGGCAAGCGTGCGAGGCTTACGGAACTGTCCAATGAAGGACATGAGGAAAGCGGGGATAAGCAAGAGCCAGCAGAGGACAGGGACCCAGCATAGAATGAGTCCGGTGATGGATGTGATGAACCCTGCAAGACCAAGGCCATTCGTGCTTTTGACATTGGCGTTAGTTTTCGAGGTGTTGGTCTGTTCGACCTGGGGGGTGTTGAGAATCTGTTCCATAATTTGTCTTATTTAATTGTTTAACTTTTGTTTCTTTCTTTATGTGCCGGACTGTTTTCCGGTCCTTTCGACTATAAGAGCAACTGGCAGTGTTTTTCTAACACTACCCCTATAAAATATATTTTCACATTTATTTGGGGCGCTCGATGGCCCCACACAAAGAAAAGAGCGAGGGGTTAACCTCGCTCACGTTAAATTGGCGCAGTCGCGCTGCGGATGGTTCCGCTTTATGGCATAGCTTGTATGCGATCTGCATATTCACTCCAGCCAGCGGTTGTTCTGTAAGAGTCCAGCGACGCCGCTGGGACATAAAACGGGCAGTTAACCGAGTGAAAAACGGAGGAATTGCCAAGAGATGGTGGTGTGGTTGGCTCAACTATTATTGAAGATAAGTTGGTGCAGAGCCAAAAAGCATCTTCTCCAATGCTTGTTACTTTTTCCGGAACAGTAATAGTGGTTAATCCAGAGCAATAACTAAATGCGCTATTCCCGATCATGTTAACAGTCTGGGGGATAGCAACGGCGGTCATGTTAAAGTCGCCAGAAAAAGCCAGCTCGCCAATTACATTTAGTTCCGCCGGGAGTACGACAGTGGTCAGATTAGAACACCCTTGGAACGTGCTCTTCTCAATGCTCGTCACACTATTCGGAAGAATCATTTCGGTTAGGCTCCGGCAAAATAAGAAAGCACAATCCCCAATACTGATTACACTCTCAGGGATGGCAGCATTGGTTAGATTTGAACAGCCGTAGAATGCGTACACACCAATACTAGTCACGCTATTGGGGATAATAACCGTTGTTAAGTTCGAACAATCCATAAAAGTGCTTGTACCAATGCTGGGGACACCATTCGGGATAGAAATTGAAGATAGGCTTGAACAGCCATTAAAGGCGCTAGCCCCTAAATAGGTTAGGCCTTCCGGGAGTGATAATTCTGCTAGGCTCGAGCAACCTCGAAAGGCCCCTTCCGAAATACTATTAACATTCTCTGGGAGAGAAATTGATACTAAACTTGTACACCCATAAAACGACCAATACCCGATACTCTTTATGCTCTCTGGGATTGAAATAGACGACAAGCTGGAGCAACCTTCAAAAGTGTGATCTTCAATACTTGCTACGCCGTCCGGGATCACAATAGAGGTGATACTTGAGCACCCTCGAAAAGCATTGGAGCCGATGCTGGTTACATTGGCGGGGATTACGCATGAAGGAAGAGCGGTGCAATTGACGAAAGCCCCATCGCCAATACTAATTACGCCTTCTGGAATAATTACAGAAACCAAACTCGAACAATCACTGAAAAGTTCAGCCTCAATGCTCGTCACACGCTCAGGAATTGTGATTGAGGTGAGTCCCGAGCAATACTGGAATGCCTGTTTCCCTATGCTGGTCACACTCTCGGGAATCGTGATTGAGGAGAGTCCCGAGCAATACTGGAAAGTGGCTCTAGCAATCCTTGTCACGCTTTCGGGAATTATAACCGAAGAGAGAGAACTGCAGCTGGCGAATGCACCGGAACCTATGCTGGTCACGCTATTGGGAATAGCAATTGAGGCTAAATTGGTGCAGAAATTGAAAGCTAACGAATCTATTTTCGTCACGCTTTCAGGAATCGTAACTGAAACAAGATTTTCGCATTGACAAAAAGTATCTCGGTTAATGCTAGCCACGCCTAAAGGAATTGTGACAGAGACCAAACTTGAGCATAGATAAAAAGCGGAGTTGCCTATGCTAGAAACGGATTCAGGGAGTTGAATCTCTCGCATTGCCTGGCAACCATAAAAGGCGGCATTGCCTATACTGGTAACGGTTTCAGGAATTTGAACTTCTTGCATTGCCCGGCAACCATAAAAAGCACTATTGCCGATGTGTGATACTCCCCGTGGAATAATTACAGAATTAAGACTTGAACAATTCGCGAACGTCTCATCGCCAACATTTGTTACAGATCCTGGCAGTGTAACGGCGGAAAGATTAGAACAGCCACTAAAAGCTCTTTCTGTATCTGTAATTCCCGTAAAATACTGGAATTCATCAAAGGACTGGATATCCGAGTCTTTAAAAACAGATTCTCTAAATCCTACGGGTTGTTTTAGAAAACTTGTAACACTCGCCGCTTCCTCATATGAAATCTCCCCATCACGATTGGCATCATATTCGGCAACTAGAATTGATTTAACTCTGGCATCCGCAAATGCGATGGTATTGCTGCCCGTCTGTGTAATTGTCACGACATTTTCACCGGACGGCGCGGAAATGACGATGTGTCCGGTTCGATAGCCATAGCCGTCATATGCGCTAACAGAATACACGAGCGTTTTTGATGTGGTTGATTTGGTTTCTATCAGACGAATCCAATCAACATCCGGATCTGTTACAGAGTACTCAATATTGGCGTTAACGACTATATCAAAGGTCCCGCCATCAGGCCCGATAACCTTTTCCGTTTCACTAACTACAATCGAGTTCGTTTGTGCCTGGTAAATAGCGACATGCTGTGTGATGGCACCATCCTTTGATGTAAACACAATCTGCCCTTCGCGATTATCGAGGGAAGAATTCGGCTCGACAGAGAAGGACAATTCGTCCGAGGTCATAGCCTTTGTGTCCACGAGTTTTATCCAGTCAACCCGGATGCTGGTGTCATACTCAACGTTGTGGTTGACAGTAAATTGCACTGTCCCGCCGGAAGCATCAACGGTATAACTGTCCTTCGCCACGACAATGGCATCTTTCTGGACTTGCTTTACAGATACCGTCTCTGTTTTTCCGATAGACGCGGCTATTATCTTGATTTCTGCGTATCGGTCTTCATACGTTTCGTTTTTATCCACGAGGTATGTCAGCGTATGAGATTCTGCGGCCTTTGTTCCGACAGGATGAATCCAGTCCACATCTGGATTCTGTACGGTGAAGTCGATGTTTGCCTGAACCACGATTTCGAAGGTTCCGGAGTCCTGTGAAGTGACAATCTCAGATGAAGAAAGGACGAGTTGTGACTCTTCGTCTTTGCGATATGTTACCTGTTCCGCGCTATAGGCAATGGCGTTGTTTCCATCCGCACCGTTGTCAGCAAACGCTCGAAAGTAGTATGTTGTGTTAATGGCAACGTCCGGTAGAGTCATGGAGAATGAGTTCCCGGACACCGTCACTTCAGCAGAATGACCGAAGATGTCCGGATTCTCTTGCGTCCCCCAACAGAACCCGGCGTGAGTGATAGACCGACCTCCGTTATCCGAGATGGTCGCGCTTAAAGTACTCCCCGTAAGCTTGAAGTCCGAGATAAGGGGCGCCGACTGCGTCGCGGTCGTGAAGGAATTGGTTGCGGTTGTTAGTGTTTGCTCGCCGTCGGCGAGATACGCTTGGTAATAATACGTAGCGCCAATTTCAAGCCCCGTTAATTCAAGAGACATTTCGCCATCGGCGTAATCCGCGATAGGATACTTCCGAGCATCATTCAAGTCATACGATTTGCCGACTAAGAATCCGCATTCGGTAATATGGGTGGCAGAAGAAGGATCTGCTTTGAGGATTACCGAGGTGCGCTTGAGCTCTGTGAAGTCTAGCAATTCCAATCCAGGAGTAGTCACGGGCGCTACCGGATCTTTCGTGCAGGAAGAGACGGACAGGACTGCGAAAACGAGCAGCAGAGGATTTGTTTTGAATAGTCTCATAGCGCTTAAAACATTACACCCACGCCCAGGTTTGCTTCCCAAAACTTGAAACTGTTGTTCTGCATTCCGGCAGATACGGCAAAGGCGCCAAAGCGAAATACAACACCCAGTTCGGTTTCAACGCCGGAGAATGATGAAGAAGAGACCTTGTAATACTCGCCGGCAGAATTCTCCCACGCAAGCGTCCGCTGGCCGTAGCCAACACCTGCGTAAACATACAGCGGCGACAGGACTCTTGCCAGTCCGCCGGCGGTAATGGCCCATCGGTTGCTTTTGGCATTCCCGGTCAACCAAGCCTGCTGGCCGTCCATAACACCTTGCTCATTGCAGATACCGACGGTCTTCAAGTCGAACCTAAAGTCAGATTTAGCCCGGATATATCCGCCGAATTTCTTTACAAAGCCGACCATAAGCCCATATGAAGGGTGAGAGGTCGTGCTAATGCTGAAAGATGGCATTACAAGCGATCGGACTCTTTCTATGGGAGGGAGTACCACATCCATTTCATAAGTGCAATATGATTGGAGCGGGTTCTCTTGAAATCTATACGTGTGGGCGGCATACCCCTTCGGCTTGATAGTCAGAAACGGTGCTGACGCGGGCATGAATACCAACCATTCTCCATCATTCCAGATAGGATCTCCAATGATATTTCCATCGAATGCGACATCCTTGGATGCTATATGAACCCGGATAAGGGCACATGCCTCGTCATTCAGATCCCGGACGGAATTCAATTTTGCCTCGAGATCTGATACATTGAGCGAAAACGACTTGATTTCCGGTTCCTGGGCCAACAATGTGAGCCCGAGAAAGGCGGTTGCCAAAACGAGCAGGAGTCTTCTCATAACTTGAAGTCTTTGATGGTCATTATTTCACTCTCCGGAATAGCCCGTGTTTTCTCATCATTCATCCAATACGGTTGCCAGGTGCGGACATGGATCTGCGGGCGCTCTTCATCCGTGAAATCCCAGAGCAAGAACACGTAGCCGTCATCAGAGTAGAAACTTGATTCATAACCTTGGCGTACAAGAACTCCGTAGAAATTCTTGTTTGTCGGGTGGCGGGAAACCTTGATTTCGCTGAAATCCACCTTGATGTATTTCGCTTGCGAGAAAATCCTTCTGAGCCGGTCAAGATACTGTTTTTTGTTGTGTACATTGTATGTTATCTTCTCCGTGGCAAATGCATTGGTATCTGACGGCTTTACCTTCACCACCTTGCCGGTAATGATGAGAGCGTCCTCACTGAAGACCTGTTCCAGGAAGGGGAGGTCTTTCTGGTTATATGCCGTACGGAAATGCTCAACATAGTCGAGGATGGCCTGACGCAATCGCAAATCTTCGACGTCTTTGCCGTTTGCCATGACATCCCGGTATAGATTGGCTTTCAGGCTGAAATAGAAACTAATGATTTCTCCGGAGGCACCCAGATCGATGGTCGCTTCCTGGTAGGTATCATCAGTTGTTTCTCCTTCCGCCGGAGTCAGTAGGATGGGGATGTTCCGCACTTGATAGTTGCCATCGCCGGTTGTCAGTAAGCGCTCCGTAATATCCTCCTCCATGCAGAGGAAATGAATATTTTCCCATAGCATGGACATGGATTGCCGGGCGTTGTCGGTGATGGGAATCCCAGAAAAGTCAAGCAGGGTTTCTGCCGCCTGCGCCCGGTTAATCTCGGTAAGTAGGGCGGAGATGTTCTTCTCTACGTTGGTCTTCAAACGGCCATTTTCGGTGCCGCTGTTTATAAAAAACGAAACGGTCTGAGCATGCGCACAGACTGTTAATCCCAGCATCCAGACTACGGGAAGAATCAGTAATTTTCGATATACACCCATCGTATGATATCACCTTTTTTATACGCTATTCTATTCGTCTTTTCTCCTGTCGGCAATAATCGCCGAGCATGCTCTTCGTCGGCAGGGGAATAAACCGTCAGTATTGTTGCCTCCCGGCAAATCAAAATGTAACTCCTTTCCAGAATCTTCCCAGGAGTGTCACCGTCTACGATGGCAACCGTGCTTTTGGGCAGACCTGTTTCCAGCAGGGCCGCTTCCAGGGCTGGCACGTTCCGGACATAACCGAAAAGGCTTTCCAAACGTCGGATCATTTCTTCGGTGTTGTCGGCTTCCGGAATAGATTGTTGTAGGTCTGCCAGCAGCACATATGCCAACACGCGAGTCATGTTTCCGCGAGAATGCTGCAGGTAATTGATCCGGGAGGAATCCACAGAAACACCCTGTCGGGTCCGCACCTCGTCAGAAAGATCAGAGAAGGCCTGCCTCCGCGCTTCGGCTTTTGTCGGTCTGGTCGCATCTCCATAGACATAGAGGGAGTCCCGCTTGATTTCCGAGATAAACCGGACCGTGTCGCGAAGGCTCTGGGCGCTGGCGGAGAGTGCCCAAAACAACAAAACCAGTATGAATGCGACCTTTCTCATTTCGCATACAGCTCCGCGACATTACCCATCGGGACATATGTATGAAGCGTTCCTGTAATGTGTCCGGCATGATTGACGATAACTTGTCTTGGGATGGTAAGCTTCAAGACATGATTGTACTGTTTCTCCTCGTTCACAAGGAACAGAGATGCAACAACGGCATCTTCCGTCAATTCCTCAATGCCGACATAGGGGGCGCAACCATCTGCTATGCAGGAGGAAAGGAACGAAGGAAGAGGAACCTCGTAGTTCGCTTTCTCAAAGCTATACTTAAGATGCTCCAGATTAAGCACTATTCCTTCCCCAGCCAACGGTGTTGTCAGCAGGGTTAGTGCTGTTTCTTTGGCGCGATTCCAGTCCACAAGTGGTCGGAACTGGCCTCCGGACAACACCGCATAAGTGGCAAAGCGCACGTTTTCCAGCATGTAGCAACCATAGTCGGCAACATACAGATTTTTTGTTTGCCTCAGATAGTCTCCAATGGGAAGCGGAATGGTGATGTCGTCTGAAATAGTGTCAATAAAATGGTTCTCAAGCGCGATTTTATCCACGGTCTGGCCGTTGCTCGTCGAGAGGGCGAACAATGCAAAGAACAAACATAATATGGATACTATCTGGCGCATTTCTCAAATACATGGTCACGTCTAGGATCCCCTCCTTTCCCGAAGGAGAGAAAGCCCTTCTTGACCCCGTCCGAACTATACCAGGTCCCCTGAATCAGATGACCGTTATCCCATTCTCCGGTGATGTAATCCCCAGATTCGGCCCTTCTGGCCTGCTCATCATGCATGTCAATCTGCCGTGCCTGTTTGAAGGTATATGTACCAATGCCATCCGGATAACCGCCGGAAATTTTCCCGGTAAAGGTGTCTGCATTTGGGTTGGTTGCTGGTGTGAGCGTTGATGGTTTTGCAAGTGTTGAAGCAGCCCGTTCCTCTTTGGGCTCAGCAGGGATAATCTCCGGTTGCCTGGCATCGTTTTCTGCCGGAGGGATTGACTCGATGACAAACGTGGAGTCTACGGCCGCTACCGTGTTGCTAACCGGTGTGCCGTGTTTAACTGCAAGGTAATACCAGGACGCTCCGGCGATGGCCGCCAACACAAGCGCCATTACGACGAATCTCCACGTCCGGCGGGAAGCCTTTCCCGGAGTAATCGGAGCAAGCTCTACTGGTTTACCCGTGATGACGGCGTAAAGGTTGGCGAGTGATTTCTCTTTGTCGGAGGCCATATAGACTCGCTGTTTGCCAGCAAGGAAGTATTCGAGGCTGTCATCTAGTTTCGTGGTCTCCCGGAAGAATGGGATGATGCGGCTGCCGTTGTTGAAAGACAGGGCGACTTCGTTCTTTACGTGGGAGGAGCTTGCCGTACTTGACGAACAAACCAGAACGAGGAACCCAGCATTCTTGAGCGCCCGGGTAATCTCGCCCGCATATTCGCCGGCATGGATGTCCCGAGGAGCTATCCAGCATTGCAGACCGCGGCTTTCGAGATACTCGCATATCTCGAAAGCCAGAGCTTGGTCGTTGCTCTGATAGCTTATGAAGATTCTCGACATTCCGTTATTCTTCGTCGGAAAGTTCCTTGCCGCATTGCGGGCAATAGCGCATGGTGTCCGACACGAATTCTCCGCAGCCTGAGCAATACCGAGTATATCTTCGTGAGATATTGAAGCCCAGCTTCTTGACCAGCCGGATGGTATTAAGTGCCATCGCCCGATCATAATACTTCTCACCCTCGGTCAACTCATAGTACGGAACCATGTCCGGATGCTCTTTCTTGACATCATCCCGTTTGGGGCCGAATTTCCAGCCCTCGGAGCGCCGGGCTTCGGCCCAGATCTCATGGGCGTTCTCGGCGATGGATTCCGACAATTCCATCAATTGATCATCGAGATCCACGTCGGCAACATCAATCGGGTGCGGAATATATTCCATCCCTTCGGAGGATGCTTGCACTAGATAATGCTTGGAATATGCCCAGGCTTTCTCGAAATCCTCCAGCAGGTATTCGCTGCATCCATCCATCGCCGGGTCATAAACCCGGATGACGCCTTCCAGAACGCTCAAGCAGCAGATCGCATGATAGATACCATCAGACACCTTGTTCCATAGCTGGCCGTAGTCCACTACGGCAATCAGCTTGTACCGCTTCTCTAAACCAGCCTTGATGTCTTCCAGCGTGCAGTCGTACCGACGGGAAACCGACATGCCGAACTTCTCCAGAAGCCGTCCCATGTTGTGAAGCGGCGTGCCGCTGTCTTTGAGCCAGCAATTATCCAGCATCTCGGATACGTAACCGTCGAGCGTTTTGCCTCCGAGATAATCTTTCAGTATATACTGCTCACACATCACATCGCACAGGTTGTCCTCTGCCATGGCTGCAGAGCTTGCCATCGGGAGGTCGCCGGATTCAGAAAGGACACCATTGGCATTCAATCCCTCCAAAACATCCACCAGGCCCTGTAATTCTTCATTGTCCTTGAGGGCACGAGACACCTCGGCGATCTCTTCCAGCGTCGCTTTCCCGGTCACGTATCGACTGAGGATGTCTTCTGATATCTTTTTTTTCTGATCCATGACTCAACTTATTGCAGGTTCATCTTTTTAGCTGTTTCCTTAAACTGTTTCTTCGCAAGCGAAATTTTAACGTACATGTTGTCAATAGGAATCCCCATCTCCTCGGCTTTCTTCTTAAGAAGGTCGGACTTCTGCCTTCCGCTATACTGCCACGCCTCCAGAATTACTTCGTCCAAGATTTTTGCGTATGTCCGATTGGGCATAGCATCCAGAACGTTTTGTACTAAAGTTCGTGTTGAAGAAGCCGCTTCATCCTCTTCGATTTCTTCATGTACACCAGTAAGAGACTCGACAGGTGTGTTTTCTAACACCCGATCTTTATTTATTTTTTCGTGGAGGAAAAAATAGTATGCAGTCGTGCTTATCCACGACATGAGGGTTTGCGGATCGCGGATGCTTCCGAGCTTGTCGTCCTTGATGAGATAGTAATAAAAGTCGGAGACCAGTTCGTCGTAATCGAAGTGCTCGGTGCCATATAACTTGTGTAGGACGGCCAGCAACGCCGGACGACAAGTGTTGCAAATAGGTCGTCTCATTTTCTGGGCCTTGATGGGATCCACGCGCCGCACGGCCTCGATTCTTTCCATCGTCGGGCCGTCCCAGAAGAAGAAGCAGTCGGTAACACGACCGTCTTTGCTCCGGAGCCGTGATATAATCTCTTCGAATGTCATTAGTTTTAGCGCTCTACTGCAAAGATAAAAAAAGTATTTGGAAATGGTTCTTTGCGCGTTTCATTCTAATAAATCATAGCGACCCAGCGGTTTCAAG
>Ga0310786_10003536_pt1 | contig 22660 bp, 29 predicted proteins | sample AusTroGonzalo_MG_FD_203881 | JGI IMG/M metagenome (GOLD analysis project Ga0310786, IMG submission 203881) | Bovine rumen microbial communities from tropical cattle in Woodstock, Queensland, Australia - Gonzalo_03 (v2) (version 2) | ecosystem: Host-associated > Mammals > Digestive system >...
TGCGCCGAAATCCCCCCGAGGAAAATGGGAAGGCCCGGACGGCACAGGAAAAATCAACAGCGCGCGGGCCACGGACGCGAATCGCGGAGGCGGATCGCGGGCGCCGCGCGAGATCGGAGGCAGCCATGAGTCGGGAGTGTCCCTTCGGCGTCGAGACGTGCTTGTGCATCAGCTGCAGGAATAACCGGGCGCTGCCCGGCAGCGTCGGCTACTGCGTCGAGTGCTACCAGTGCGCGCTCGCCGGGCGCAGCGTCCACAACGTCGTGGACTGCGGGTCCTTTGAAACCGAGGCCGAGACAGGCCAGGAGGCCGTGCAATGACCAGGGAGCAGAAATACATCGGGCAGATGAAAGAGCTCGGCATCTGGGAGGATGTCTTCGAGCCGGAGGTCCACACCCTCTGCATGATGGAGCGCGACCTGCAGCGCCTCAATAAGCGCTGGAAGGCCGAGGGCTACCAGACCGTCGAGAAGAACGGCCGCGGCCCTGCCGCGACGGACCGGACCTTCGACGCAATCCTGCAGCTGCGGCGCCAGGTCCTCTCGATGAAGGACGCACTCGGCCTGACGCCGAAGGCGCTGGCCCGCCTGAAGGGGCGGCCGGCAAAGGAAGAGAATAACGACGAGGACGAGGCACCGATGGTGACGGTATTGGGTTTCGTCCGGGATAAATACGCATGATCGGAAATCAGACTCCGCGGATCTGTGTCGAGCCGCCCAGGATCACGACCGACGGCGAGGGCGCGGCCCAGCTCATGGCCGCCTACGGCTTCGCGCTGGATCCCTGGCAGCGGCTGATCATGGACTGCTGGCTCGGGCGTGACGAGCGGCGCGAGTACACCGTGACAAGCGGCGGGCTCGCCTGCCCACGCCAGAACGGGAAAAACGGGATCCTCGACGGCCGCGAGCTTTTCGGCCTCGCGGTCAAGGCCGAGAAGATCATCCACACGGCGCATCAGACCGTCACCAGCAAGAAGAGCTTCCGCCGGCTGGAGACCATCTTCACGGATCCTCGGCACCCGGAGCTCCGCGCCATCGTGAAGGACATCCGCTACACAAACGGAGAAGAAGCAATCTACCTCACGAACGGCGGCGGCATCGAATACTCGACGCGAACCCGGCAGCGAGCCCGCGGCTTTGACGGAGTTTCTCTCGTCGTCTTCGATGAGGCTCAGGAACTGACCGACGATCAGGTCGACGCCATCCTGGCGACGCTGGCGGCCAGCATCACCGGGACGCGCCAGATCCTCTATATCGGGACGCCGCCCTACCCGGGAGCGCCGGGCACCGTTTTCCGGCGCCGGCGCACGGCCTGCCTCACTGATCCGGGCGCGCATGACTCCTGGCACGAATGGAGCATCGAAGCCAAGAGCGTCGACGAGATCGACCTGACAGACCGGAAGCTCTGGTATGCGACCAACCCAGCGCTCGGAATCCGCCTGTCGGAGGAGTTCACGGCGGAGGAGCTGAAGTCGCAGAGCCCGGACGGCTTCGCGAGAGAACGGCTCGGCTGGTGGAGTCCGATCCTGACACAGGAGGCGGACTACGCGATCCAGGCGGAGGCCTTCGACGCCTGCAAGAGTGAGGAACCAAAGCCGGAGGGCAAAACCGCCTACGGCGTCAAATTCAGTGCCGACGGCTCGGAGGTCTGCCTCTGCGGCGCCGTGATCCCGAAGGACGGCCCCGCGCGGATCTCCATTATCGAACGCCGGCCCACCGGGCGCGGGATCGCCTGGCTTGCAGAATGGCTCCGCGAGCGCACCAAGATGGCCAGCTGCGTCGTGATCGACGGCCGGAACGGCGCGGATCTCCTCGTCGAGAACATCCAGGACGCATGGAAAGCTAAGGATTCCATCATCCGGCCGACGGCCAGGGACGTCGTGGCAGCCGTCAGCATGCTCGTCAACTCGGTCAACGAGCGCACCGTGACGTGGTTCTCCGGCCAGCAGGCCCTTCGCGAAAGCGCCTGCAGCGCCGTCAAGCGGCCCGTCGGCGGCGGTTGGGGCTTCGGCGGAGAGAACAGCATCCCGATCGAGGCGGCCTCGCTGGCGCTCTGGGGTGCGAAAACGAGTAAACGAGATCCCACGCGGAAAATGAGAATCGGGTGAGGAGGCTTTCTCTATGACTCTTAACATGGATCCGGAGACCGTCGTCGGATTGAACGATGTCGAACGGGAGCAGCTGAAGCAGTTGCTGAAAATATATCAAAAGCATCTCCTGAAGAACGAGGAGAAAAACAAGTATTACGAGGGCAAGATCAGCCTCGATAGTGTCAACCTCGGCATCGCCCTCCCCCAGGGCATGCGCGGCCTGGAGATTGGCTGCAGCTGGGGCGCGAAATGCGTCGACGTCCTCGCGGCCCGCAGCATGTTCGACGGATTCGTCGGCGTCCAGGGCGAGCCGGTCGAGGCGCTGGAGCGCATCGTCGCTGCGAACAATCTGATTGCACAGTATATGCCCGCCACGCGGGACGAGCTCAAGCTCGGCTGCACCTTTGCCACGCTGAGCGCGGATAAGAATATCGGCTGCAAGATCCGTTTCCACTCGCCGCTGACCGCAGCTGCAAGCTGGAACGGCGTGAAGGGCCAAATCGACTGCGGCTTCGCCATCATCAACACGGCGCCGGATGAGTCCCGCCCGGACGAATGGACGCCAGCTACCATCAATTTTTACACCAACGACGCTATCATCGTGCTCAAGCGCGTCAGCAGCACCTGGACCGCGACACGCTTCGAGCACAAGATGGGCCGGCCGCTGATGGAACCGCTGATCTGGAACGCGACGAGCGACAAGCCCTTCGGTCGGTCCAGGATCAAGGAGCCCATCCGCAGGTTGATCCAGGGCTATGTAAGAACCATCGCGAACGCGACGATCGGGCTCGAATTCGCGACCGCCCCCCAGAAATACCTTCTCGGCGTCACCGATGATCAGTACGACACCCTGATCAACAAGAAATTCCAGCAGTACGTCGGCAGCATTATCGCCTCGACGGTCAACCCGGAGACCGGAGAAAAGCCGAGCTTCGGTCAGCTGGCGCAGGGCAACATCTCCCCGCACGTCGAGATGGTCCGGATCCTCGCGACGCAGTTCTCCGCTGCGACCGGCCTGACCGTTACCGACACCGGCGTCGTCAGCGACGCCAACCCGACGAGCTCCGAGGCGATCCTCGCACAGTCGCAGACGCTCATCGCGGCCGCCGAGCAGCTGAATCGCGGGAACGGCGACAGCCTGCGCACGATCGCGCTCATGGCGCTGGCCGTGGCCCGAAAAGTCACGATGGATCAACTCACTGCAGAGGAAAAGGACGTCGTCGCTCACTTTAAGAACCCGGCGATGCCGAGCGTGGCCGTCACGGCCGACGCCGCGATAAAGATCGCGAGCAGCCGGCAGGGCTTCGCCGAGACCGACACCTTCCTCGAAATGGTCGGATTCGGACCGGCGGACATCCGCCGGATCCGGGCGCAGGAGGCCAGGGCGCGCGGGATGAAATTGCTGACAGAGGAATTCGGCGATGCAGATCAGCAGTAATGACTGGAAGCGATACATATCGAAGCTCGCGGCCATCAATCAGAAAGCAGCCGATGCCATGCAGTTCTGGATGGAAACGAATCCGGACGCAGACGTCTCCGAGCTGATCTATACCGCCTATATTCTTTCTGACCGATACGGCGAAGCCGCTGCGGCGCTGGCCTGCGAAATGTATGACACGACCGCGGCCGCGCAGGGCGTCACGATCCCGCCTGCAGAGCCGGCGCCGACGGCAACCTATCAGGAGACGGCGAAGGCGATCCAAGGGACTATAAAAAATCAGCGAAACAGCGTCCCGCAGACGGTGGGACGCCTGGTCAAGCAGGCCGGCGCGGACACCATGCTGAAAAACGCCGCCCGCGACGGCGCGGAATTCGCCTGGATCCCCTCCGGCGACACCTGCGCCTTCTGCCTGACACTCGCCTCCCGCGGCTGGCAGCGACAGAGTAAAAAAGCTGCGCAACGCCACGCCGAGCACATCCATCCGAATTGCGACTGCAATTATCAGGTGCGCTTTGACGGGAAAAGCACGGTCGAGGGCTACGATCCGGAAGCGCTGCAGGCGCACTATTATGCCGCCGAGGGCGACACGCCGAAGGAAAAAATCAACTCCATGCGGCGGGAGATCTACGCAGAGGATCCCGAAAGGTTCAGAGCACAGAAGCGGGCGGCGTATGCGAAACGTACCGAGTTCAAGAGTGTTTTGGATCAATATAAAAACTCTGCCACGCCTGGAGAAGGCAAAAAGATTATAGAAGCAAATCGAAAAATCAAAAACAGAGAAGGCACAAACTTCGATTTGCTTTATGAAGAATATGGCGGCGACATTACTATGCCGGCCGAGTCTCGTGAAAACGGAAAGAAAAACCCTGATTATCTTTGGAGAAATAGACTGTGGGAGGAGCAGGAGCCGAGCGTTGCATCAAAGACTTCGATTGACCAAAACACGCGAGAAGCTATACACCAAATTGTGGATAATCCGGGCGGAATTGTGCTCGATATCGGCAATAGTGAAATGCCGACAAGCGAGGTTAAAGAGATTGTTCTACATCGCCTTCAACGGAGTTCGCCTTTTAGCTGCGATGTAGTCTTAATTCGAAATGGATCTGTTGAGGACATCTGGAGATATAAAAAAAGATGAGCCGTGTCGGCCCGCACCAATAAGGGGTGCGGGGGCACCATGCTCATCTTAAGCGGAACTCTCGTTCCGATTTCATTATACACATTCTTTGATTATTTGCAAGAGGGAAAATGAGCTCTTACTCTTATGGTAAACCGGAGATCTGCGCCTGGGTGCGGAAACACTTCCCGCGCAGCTCGACGATCCTGGATGTCGGTGCCTGCGACGGCCTCTGGCGGCGCCTGCTGCCGGAATACCCGAATATGGACGCCGTCGAGGTATTCGCGCCGAACGCGGAGCGGCTGCAGGGCTATCGTCAGGTGTTCCGGATGAACATCCGGGACTTCGAATATGAGCGGTATGACCTGATCATCTTCGGCGACGTGATCGAGCACCTGAGCGTCCTGGAGGCCCAGGACGAGCTGGAATACGCGCGGGATCGCTGCCGGGACATGATCGTCGCTGTTCCGTTCCTTTACAAGCAGGACATGCTCTACGGCAATCCGTATGAGATCCACATTCAGGACGACCTGACGCCGGAGCTCGTTGAGCAGCGCTATCCGCAGCTGGAGGTCCTGCTCCGGGCACGCGAGGATTACTGCTATTACCACCTGAAGGAGGAAACGCCGTGAAGGTACTGATCCACGCCTGCCCGATCCGCATGTGGTACGTCGAGGGCTGGCTTGTGCCAGAGCTCGAGCGCCAGGGCGCGGACGAGATCGAGATCTGGAACGATGCCGATCGCAAAGGAAATCAGAAGGCCTGCATGGAATCCTTCGCGGCCCGCAGCGGCGACGGCGGGACCTGGCATATCCAGGACGACGTGCTGCTCTGCAGCAACTTCGTGCAGCGATGCCGCGAGCACGATGAGGGCGTCGTCTACGGCTTCTGCTGCGAGCAGTTCACAGATGATCCCCGGGCGACGGGACGCATCCCCGTCAGGTTCGCCTGGCACAGCTTCCAGTGCGTCCGGATCCCGGACGCCTATGCGCGCGAGTGCGCGGAGTGGTTCACGAACGGCGACGGCCGGAATCACAAGGAGTATTCCGTCTGGGTCGCCTCGGGCAAGATGGACGACAGCATCTTCCGAAATTTCCTCCTCGACAAGCACGGAGGCGAGACGGTGGAAAACCTCAAGCCCTGCCTCGTGGAACACGTCGACTGGATCATCGGCGGGAGCATCCTCCATCAGTGGCGCGGGCACCTCGCCCGGGCGGCCTGGTGGGAGGACGAGAAACTGGTCCGCGAGCTCAAGGAGAGCGTCAAGGGCCACGTACAATACGCACACTAAGAAAAACAAAAAGGCCGGAGCTATGAGAGCCGGGGCCAGCATTGCGCAGCGACGCGCAGTAGTTGGCCCCGGCATTTTTGTTTGGGCCTTCCGATTCAGGTCATTCGCGCTTCGGCGCTTTGATAATCTCGCCGGCGGGCGTCAAAACGCACCTGCAGGAGACGCGACCTCGTAAAAAGCGTAGCAGCCAGAAAGGACTGAGCCATGAAACGCACAGACATTACCGACCTCTTCCCCGACGCCACAAAGGAGCAGATCGACAAGCTCATGGGCATCAACGGATCGGACATCAACGCCGCAAAGGGCGATGTGGACGGCCTGCGGGCCCAGCTGGCGACGGCCCAGAGCGAGCTGCAGCAGCTCAAGGCCGGCAACGCCGGGAATCCCGACGAGATCCAGGAGACAAAGAACGCCCTCGCGGCCGTTCAGGCGGAGCTCGCCGGCATGAAGCGCGCCGAGACCATCCGCGTCATGCGGGAGAAGGTCTCCGGCGAGAAGAAGATCCCGGCTAACCTGCTCACCGGGGAAACGGAAGAAACCTGCACGGCTCAGGCCGACGCAATCCTGACCTTCGCCAAGTCCTGCGGCTATCCGGCCGTCCAGGACGGCGGCGAGGCCGGCCATCCCGCGACGCCCTCGACGCGAGACAGTTTCGCCAACTGGGCGGAGCAGAATCTGTAAAAAAAATGAAAAGGAGCGACTTTTATGTCCGGTATCCAGACCAACCGCACCGCGGTCTCTCTGCCCGCGGAGCTTTCCAAAGAGATCATGCAGGTCGCGAAGGACCAGAGCGTGATCATGCAGCTCGCCCGCCGCGTCGTCCTTCCGGGCCGCGGCCTTGACATCCCCACCATCACCGGCGATCCCGAGGCCGAGTGGATCACCGAGACCGACGCGAAGCCCGTGAAGAATCCCGGCGTCGGCATGAAGAACATGAAGGGCTACACGCTCGCCGTGATCCTCCCGTTCTCCATGCAGTTCCGCAGAGACCTCAAGGGCCTCTATGACAACATTCTCGACCGTCTGCCCGGCGCGTTGGGCAAAAAGTTCGATCTGACCTGCCTCGGCGCCGTGGCGAAGCCTGGCACCGCCTTCGACAACTTCGCGACCACGACCACGCAGAGCATCGTGAAGAGCGTCAGCGCGGACGCCTATGACGGCCTCGTCGCCGCCCGCAAAGACATCGCCGAGCACAGCGGCATCATCAGCGGCTGGGCGCTCAGCCCGCAGGCCGAGGCGCTCCTCCTGGAGGCGCGCGACAAGAATGACCGCCCGCTGTTCACAAACAATGTCGCGGAAGCCGCGATCCCGCGGATCCTCGGCGCCCCGACCAAGACCGGCCGCGGTCTGTATGTGGCCGGTACCGCCGCCGGCGATTCCTCTGCCGGCAGCCCGGAGATCGTCGGCGTCGTCGGCGACTGGAGCCAGGCGCAGTATGGCATTGTCGAAGACATTCAGATCAGCTTCTCCGACCAGGCGACGCTGACCTATCTCGACGAGCACGACAACACCGTCACGATCAACCTGTGGCAGCGCAACATGTTTGCGGTCCGCTGCGAGTTCGAGGCGGGCTTCATCGCGAACACCAGCGTCTTCAACCGGCTGACTGGTGAGACTCCGGCCGCATGATCAGACTGATCAATAAGACGACCGGCGGGGAGATGTGGGTACACGAATCGCGTCTCGACGAGTACCTTGCGGCGGGCCACAAGTTCGCCGCACCTCCCACAAATATGCCGGCACCTCCCGCGGCCCCCGAGGAGACGCCCGCAACGGCCTCTGAGGAGACGCCCGCAGCGGTCCCTGAGGAGACGCCCGCAGCGGCCTCTGAGGAGACGCCCGCAGCGGCCTCTGAGGAGACGCCCGCAGCGGTCCCTGAGGAGACGCCCGCGGCCGTGTCCAAGTCAGACACGAAGAAAACCACGAAGAAAGCGAGGTAAAACGCAATGGCTGCCTACGCAACCGTCAAAGACGTCGAAGACCGCCTGCTGCGGACGCTGAGCTCCGACGAGGAGGCGCTCTGCGGCACGCTGCTCGACGACGCCGCCGTTATCATCGACACCTACAACGTCAACGCGACGGCGGACGCGAAAAAGATCGTCTCCTGCCGCATGGTGATCCGCGCGATGGGCGACGGCGAGGACAAAGGGATCCCGGTGGGCGCGACGCAGGGCAGCCAGAGCGCCCTCAGCTACTCGCAGAGCTGGACAATCGGCAGCGGCGGCGCCGCCGGCGAGCTCTTCATCGGCAAGCTGGAGCGCAAGCTCCTCGGCTGCGGCGACCATATCGGGAGCTACAGCCCGACGCAGGAGCTGGTCCCGACGCCGATCCCGGAGGTGCCGGCATGAGAGGCGTGACCGTTTCCCTGCTCGTCCCGACGCAGACGGGCGTCGATCCCTTCGGCGCCCCGATCTGCACGACGGAGGCCGTCAGCGTGGACAACGTCCTGATCGGCGAGCCGTCCAGCGAGGAGATCCTCGCCGCGACGGATCTCTTCGGCAAGCGGATCCGCTACATGCTCGGCATCCCGAAGGGAGACACGCATGACTGGATCGACAAGACTGTCGAATGGACGGACGCCTACGGCCGCACGCATACGCTGCGGACCTTCGGCTTCCCGATCGTCGGCGTCGAGGCGCTCGTCCCCGGGCCGTGGCACATGAAAATGAGGTGCGAAGAAATTGAGTAAGAAGCCTGAGATCAAGCTCAATCTCGCCGGCATCAACGAGCTCATGAAGAGCGAGGCGATGCAGGAGCATCTCGCGGCCGCCGGCGCTGCGATCGCGCAGCAGGCGTCCGCTATGGCCAACGGCGAGCCGTTCAATTCCGGCGTGCACCAGGCATCATACGTCGCCATCGCGAACGTCTGGCCAGGCTCGCGGGAAGCTGCCCGAAAGAACAGCGAAGAGAACACGCTCCTCAAGGCGGTCGGCTCCGCCGGCCTTTACAAGACCAAGAACGCGGCGAAAGGAGCCATGAAATGATTGAAACAGTCATCCGGGACTATCTGAAAGTCCGCGCGCCCTTCGCCGTGCTCATGGAAACGCCGGCCGGCGGTCAGGCGCCGCCCTACGCCGTGATCCAGAAAACCGGCAGCGGCATGGTGGACGGCGTCGTCTTCCAGGCGACTCTCGCAATCCAGTCGTTCGGGGCGACGCTCTATGAGGCAGCCCAAACGAACGAGCTTATCAAGGCGCTCATGGCCGGTGCGGTCGCGCTTCCTGAGGTCGCGCGCGTCCGGCTCAACAGCGACTACGACTACACCGACACGGCATCAAAAAAATACCGCTATCAGGCCGTGTTCAACATCATTCACTACTAGGAGGCAGACTATGTCTAATAACGCAAGCTACGTTTCCGTCGGCAAGCCGAAGATCGCAGGCGCGATCTTCCGGGCGCCCCTGGGCACTGTGCTGCCGACGTCTCCCGCCGCGTCTCTGGCTGCCGGGTTCAAGAATCAGGGCTATGTCTCCGAAGATGGCGTCACTAACAGCTACGACATCAGCGTGGAGAAGATCAAGGCCTGGGGCGGCGACGTCGTCGCGGTCCCGCAGTCCGAGAAGACCGAAACCGTCAAGTTCAAGCTGATCGAGGCGACGAATATCGACGTCCTGAAGACCTACTTCGGAGATTCGAACGTCGTCGGCGACCTCGATGACGGCGTGGCGGTCAACGTCAACTCGAACGAGCTCCCCGCGAGCTGCTGGGTGATCGACGAGATCCTCAACACCAACACCGCGCAGCGGCTGGTCATCCCGAACGGGAAGATCACCGAGAAGGGCGACGTCGTCAACACGGACAACGAGGTCATCGGCTACGAGCTGACGATCACCTGCCTGCCCGACAGCGCAGGAAACACGCAGTACATCTACCTCAAGCGCACCGCGGTCGGCAGCGTCTCCCTGAACAAGAGCGCGCTCACTGTCGCAGCCGGCAGCACCGGCTCCATCACGGCCACGACGTCGCCGTCCGGCGGCACGGTCAAGTGGAGCTCCGACGACACCGACGTCGCCACCGTCACCGGCGGTACCGTGACCGGCATCGCCGCCGGCAGCTGCATCGTCAAGGCGCACGTCGTCGAGACCGGCGCCGAGGCCTTCTGCGCGGTCACCGTCACGGGTAGCTGATCATGATCACCGGGAAAACGACGAGCGGCTTCGAGTTTGAGATCGACGAGGCCGCTCTGGACGACATGGAATTACTCGACGCCCTGGTCGCCATCGACGACGGGCGGACGGATCAGGTCTCAAAGGTCTGCGTCCAGCTGCTCGGCAAAGAGCAGCGCGCGCGGCTCTACGAGTTCCTGCGCGGCGAAAACGGGCGCGTCCGCGCGACGGAGGTCAACGAAGCACTCGTCGAGATCCTCGCTGCCTGCAACGACGGAAAAAAATCCTAGCCCTGGCGCATTTTGTGGCAGCAGATGAGGACGCGCTGGCCTGCGACTTTGCGCAGTATTATCACGTCCTCGACTGGAAACGGCTGCCGCTGCGCACGGCGGCCGTTTTTGCGCTGGGGCTACCCGCGGATTCCCGCATCATGCGCCGGCTGTCCGGCGTCGATGCGGACGAAAAGACGACGCTGCTGGCGCTGCTCTGTGACTCTGTCTCGCACATTGCCTGGATGTTCTCCGAGGACGGCCAGCGCCGGCGGAACCATCCGGCGAGCCTCGCGCAGCTGATCAGCAAGCAGTCCAGGCAGAAAGAAACAGAAACCTATCGCACGGCCGCGGACTTCGACGCGGCGTGGAAATCTCTCGCAGGAGGCGATGAATAATGGCAGACGGCCCTGAGCTCGGCAAAGCATACGTCCAGGTGATTCCCACCGCAAAGGGCATCAAGGGAAAACTGGAAGGTCTGCTCGGAGACGAGGCAGACGCTGCCGGCGCGTCTGGCGGCAAGCGATTCGCCGCAAAATTCGGCGCTGCGCTCGGCACGGTCGGCAAAATTGCCGGTGCCGGGATCGCCGCAGCGGCCACCGGCATCAGTGTGATCGGCAAGCAGGCCGTGAGCGCCTATGCCGACTTCGAGCAGCTGTCCGGCGGTATCGAGACACTCTTCGGCGAGGATGCGCCGGCGGTCATGAAATCCGCCGAGAACGCCTTCAAGTCGGCCGGACTGAGCGCCAACGATTATATGGATACGGCGATCCAGTCGTCCGCGTCCCTGATCGCTTCCCTCGGCGGCGACACCAAGAAGGCTGCCTCGCTGATGGATCTCTCCATCACCGACATGGCCGATAATGTCAACAAAATGGGGACCAGCATGGAGGCCGTGCAGAACGCCTACCGCGGCTTTAGCCGCGGCAACTTCACGATGCTCGACAACCTCGCGCTCGGCTTCGCCGGCACGAAGGAGGGCATGCAGCAGCTGCTCGACAAAGCTGTCGAGTATGAAAAAGCACAGGGCCGCGTTGCCAGTTTTTCGATTGACAGCTATTCGGACATCGTCCAGGCAATTCATATCGTACAGGATAACATGGGTATCGCTGGAACGACAGCCGAAGAAGCTGCCGGTACGATCTCCGGCTCGATCTCGACGATGAAGGCGGCCTGGTCGAACCTGCTGACCGGCCTCGCGGATCCGAACGCGGACCAGAGCGCGCTGATCGCGAACCTCGCCGGCAGCGCGAAAAACGTCGTGAAGAACCTGCTGCCGACGATCCGGACGGCGCTGAAAAACGCCGCCGTGCTCGTGAAGGAGCTCGCGCCCATGATCGCCGAGGAGCTGCCAGGCTTGCTCCAGGACGTCCTCCCCTCGCTCATCGACGCGGCGCTCACGCTGGCCATCGGCCTCGGCACAGCCTTCGCGGACAACGCGCCGATGATCATCGGGACTCTGGTCAACGCTCTGATCGTCAACGCCCCGAAATTGATCGAGGGCGCGGGGCAGCTTGTGGTCGCACTGGTCTCCGGCCTGATCGCCTCGCTTCCCCAGATTTTGGGCGCCGGTCTGAAAATCGTGGACGTGCTGTTTATGGAGGTCGGCAAGGGATTTGTGAAGCTGGTCGACGCCGGGAAAAACCTCGTCTCCGGCCTCTGGTCCGGCATCAACTCCGCCGCGAGCTGGCTTTGGGAGAAGATCTCCGGCTGGCTCGGCGGGATCTGGGACGGCATCAAGGAGTTTTTCGGGATCGCCTCGCCGTCGAAGGAGATGGCCTGGGCGGGCGAAATGCTCTCCGAAGGTCTGGCCCGAGGAATCGAGACCTCCGGCGCCGATGCGGTCAACGCTGCTGCTCGCATGAACGCAGACGTCATGGCCGCCATCGGCGGCGATAGTCTCGGCCTCTCCGCCTCCGCATCGAGCGCGGTCGAAATCCGACACACGGGCACGATCCGCGTCGAGGGCGTCAACTCCGCCGGCGAACTCGTCGGCGTGATGGATCTCCTTTACGATCAGATCGTGGAGCGCCTCCGGAAGGAGGTGCGCTATGCCTGATCTCGGCAATCATCAGCTGCAGACGACCGGCGCCGTCCGGATCTGCGAGGTCGTCCGCTGCTACGAGACGCTGGAGCGCACGAAGATCTCCTCCAAGCTCTACGGCGGCGGCTACCTGATCCAGACGGTCGGGACGCCCTCGCGGATCCTCCACCTGACGCTGCGCGCCTGGTCCGACGCCGAGCGCGACGCGGTCAACGAGGCCGAGGCGGACTGCACGCCGGTCGACGTGAAAAACGGCAGCACGCTGACTCGCGGCATCCTGATGGACGAGCCCGCATGGTCCGTCGTCGTCGACGGCGGGATCTATGAGACAACTGTGAATCTGGCGGTGATCACATGAGACCGGTCAATTCGGATCTGCGGCAGAAATTTGAGACCAACCTGCAGACGAAGGCAAACCGTGCGGATCCGGAGGCCATCGTCTGGATCAACCGGCCGACGACGGCCCTGACGGATTCAGAGTTCCTTGAGGAAACTGCAGTCAGCTCCATCAGCTCTTTAATGGCCTGCGACGTCGCGCTGCGGCGCACAAGGGCCGCGAACGAGCCGGACCGTGCATACGTCGCCTTCGTGGCCGACGGCACTGCAGGCGTGAAATCTGCAGCCCTGACGCAGAAGATCGAGGACATGGTCTGGACGGAGGAGGGCTTCTCCGTCGCCGCGGAGGACGTCGCGATCGCCTTCGACGGAAACATGCCGCGGAGCGCGTCCGGGACGGCGGAGTTCATCACGGACGAGCGCCCCTGGGTTTTCTGGGTGAAAAGCGGCGTCCTGAAGGGCCGGATCCTCGGCCTGCTCGGCGACGTCGAGCTCGCCAGCGCGAACGCGACGAAGGTCACGGCGATCCGCGCCACAAAAGGCGGCTCGATCGACTTCGGCCTGCTCGTGTTCTTCCTTTTGAATGGCGCCATCTATTATCGCCAGCTGATCGGCGGCGAGTGGATGGACGCCGAGCCCGTGACCTTCGGCCCCTCCGGCGTGACCTGGGCGGACATCGCCGCCTTCCGGACGTGGGACTACCGCGTCGGGCTGCAGGCGATCACGACCGGCGGCGACGTCTACGAGCTCTTTTCACAATATGAGGGGATCGCAAAGCACGGAGCCGAGCACATCAATCTCGACGCCTCCGTCCAATCGGCGCTGATCCCGATCGTGGAGCGCCCGGCGCAGGAATCCGAGCACCTATCGCTCGGCGTTACGGCTGCGCAGGGGCCTTATGGTGGCCTTTACCGGACCGGCGCTGCGCAGATCGCCGCAGCGCAAAACATCGACGACGGCAACGGCGATTTCGGCAAGGCGGCCGTCTTCACCTTCGACCGGCATCTGAACGCGGCCAGCGTCGCGGCGGATCCCGGCGCCTTCCGCATCGTGGACGCCGGCAGCAACACCTTCGCCGCCCAGACCGCGCAGCTCCGCGCCGACGGTCTCACGGTCGACCTAACCTTCCTGGACTTCAACGCTGCGTCCGGGACCTGCTCGGCGCAGTACGTCCCTGGCACGGTGCACAGCATGGCCGATGTGGCGCTCACGGCCACGAGCTTCAGCTTTACGCCCACCGGCCTCGTCCCGCCCGGCGTCGCCTTCCCGGCGTTGAGCGCCGCGGCGAATGACGGCGCAGATCAGATCGTCCTCACCTTCGACAAGGCCCTCACGGGCTCCTTGACGGGCGCTGCGCCGCATTTCTCCGTCGGGCTGTCTGTTTATACCTTTGTGCCCGGCGGCGTTCTGGAGGCCGCTGTGCGCGCCGTGGCGGCCGTCAGCGCGGGCGAGACGGCGGACGAGCTGATCCTGACGCTGACGCCCGGCAACCGGACCGACCTGCAGCCCGCCGTCGGCGCCGTTACCGTGTCCTATGACGGCCTCGGCCCGCTGCAGGGCGAAGGCGGCCCGGTGCAGCCCTTCACGGCGTCCTTCACGCCCGCGAGCGTTACATGGAAACCGGACGTCGCGGAGCTGGAGCACATCGAGCTGGCGCTCACCGCCACCGGCACGCTCACGCAGATCACGAACCGCCTGACACAGGACGCGGAACACATCGAGCTCAGTGTGACGGCCATCGGCACGCTGACGCACGTCAACGACCTATAAGGAGGATTTCTTATGATTCGAGGAAATAAGCGCTCCGTCCCTGCAAAGGCCGACCGCGCCCTGCAGCTTGATTTCCGGGCGAGCATCCATAATCGCTTTGACGTCGAGGTCCTGGACGCCGCCACCGGCGAGCTGAAGCAGCGCGCCCGCGGCTTCAATGTGATCTGCGACGCGCTGTGGGATCGGCTGTTTTATAGCAGCGGCGGTCTCTGGCTGCCGCAAAACTATTTCAACTATGTCCTCTACGGCTCCGGCTCCGGGACGCCGGACGCGACCGACACGACGCTTTTTAATAAGCTCGGCGCGATCCAGATCGCAAACGATGAAGACGTGACGCTCACCGTCGACCGCGAAAGCTCCGTTGCCTCCGGGCAGGCTGTCGTTGTTCTTCGGGCAGAGGACAACGTCGGCGACACGATCACGGAGGTCGGCATCGGCTACGACGCGACGCACGTCGTCACGCACGCACTGCTGGAGGACATGAACGGCAACCCGATCTCCATCGTCAAGACCGCGGCGGACGTCGTCAAGATCTACGCGACGCTCTTCCTCCACTGGCCCGCGGCCGCGTGGTACGGCGGCTCCGTCAACCTGGCGCCGCCGGGCGAAACGTTCTACCGCGTGCTCTTCGGGCGCTCTCCGGTCGGGCAGAAATACGGTTTTTATCTCGCCGGCGCCGGCACCTCGATCCAGGGCACCGGCAGCTACGACGCGGCGGCGGCGTTCACGCTCACGCCGGACCGCGCGAACAAAAAGCTCACCGTCTCCTATCGCTTCCCCGCGACGGACGGGCGCGGCGCGATCCGCCGCATCGCCGTGTCCATGTATAAATACATCTCGTACAACTGGTCTACGTCCGCCGCCCTTCAGCTTTTGATGGGCTCCTGGTTCACGCCGCCCGCGATCTCCGGCGAGGCGATTGGCACCGGCGACGGCTCGACGAAGGACTTCGTGACGGCCTTCCCGGTGAAATCCGGCGCGACGGTGAAGGTCAACGGCTCCGCCGCCTCCGGCGTGACGGTCCGCACCGGCGCCCCGGACGGCTCGGCGCTTCACAGATGGATCAACAAGGTGCTCGGAAAGAGCTCCGCCGGCGCCGTGCTCTATCCCTTCAGCGGCTTCGGCATTTCTTCCGTTAACGACGCGATCGACAGACCGGTCAGCCAGACGTCCCCGACGGCGATGCTCGAAAACCCATTTTATGCCGTCGGCACCGGCGCGTTCCTGATTAAGGGCGTCAACATTCACGGCGCGTTCACGCTCGCCGCCGAGGCGTCGGACGACCTGGAGACCTGGACCGCCGCGGGCTCCGTGACGGTGAGCTCCGACTGGAGCTCCTGGGCGTCGCTCGACGTTCCTGCCGCGCTGCAGACGAAACGCTTTTTCCGCCTGACCTATTCCGGCGGCGCGGAATACATCTACCTGAAGGCCGCCGTCCCCGGCACGGCCCCCGAGACCAATGTCCACTTTGACACCGCCCCGGCCGCCGGCGCCGTCATCACCTGCGATTACGTGCCCGATTGCATCGCAAAGGATTCAAACCACGTCTTCGACCTTTCGATGGAGTTGACACTCGGCGAGTATTCGGAGGTCTGAGCCATGAGCGCCACGACTGCCCCGCTGGTATGGGATTTTTACCGTGCCGTCGAAGGTGCGGAAGGCCTCGGCTCGGTCGTGGAGTACTACGACGAGGCATCACAGAGCTTGTATCTCTCCTCTGGACTGCAGACGACAGTCGCCGACATTGAGGACGGCCACTGGTCGGAAGCTGAGCCCGGCGGCGAGATCGAGCTCACCGACGACGACTTCACGGCCACCGCCTGGGATCATCCCATGAACGGCCAGCTTTTCGCCGCGGCGATCCTGGACGACGACCTGCTCTTCCTGCGCTACATCTACGCACGCGACCTGTCGCAGATCCTGAAGACCGGCACGCACAAGACCAGGCGCGACAGTCAGATCGCGCAGATGTCGCTCCGGCTGACCAACGCCGGCGAGGATTACTTCCTCGGCCCCGCCTCGCTCTTCATGCCCGGCTCCCGCGTCACCGCGGCCGTCTCTATGGGCGGCAGCCGCGCTTACAAGATCGGCGAGGCCTTCCTGGATGAATTCGAGTACGACCGCGACGCGAAGGAAATCCCGATCTCCGGCCGGAACAACATCGGCTACCGCCTGAGCGGCCAGACCTTCGACGAGGACACGACCTTCGAGGGCACCGGAAACGAGGTTGCGGCGTGGATCCTCGGCCTTGCCGGCATCAAAAAATACCACATCGGACCCTCGAGCTATTCCCAGGTCTGGACATTTGATCCGGACTGCACGCTCTACAAGGGCCTGCAGCAGGTTTTCGAGTTTTTCGCCGGCTGGACGATGATCGAGCTCCCGGACGGAACGGTCTGCATCGGCTATCCCTGGTGGCTCGCCACTTATCAGGTCAACTCGATCTACCAGTTCAACGGAAACACGGAGGTCACAAAGCACCGGACCAGGAAATCGGCGGATGCCGCATATTCCCGCGTCCGCGTGACCGGCAAGGCCGCCGACGGCTCGGAGCTGACGCCGGTGCTGCTGACCGTTCCGAATTTCTCGCACTGGTCGCTCGGCAGCCACAAGACAAAGCACGTCAAAGCCGCCGACGGCCTGACGCAGTCAGAGCTGCAGAGCTTCGCCGAGCAGCTGCGAGACGAACTCCAGTATATCGGCCTCGGCGAAAACTTCGACGGTCCGCTGCGGCCGTGGCTGCTGGTCGGCGACGTCGCCTCCGTCACTTATGACGATGAGGAGAGCGAAGATCTCGGCCTCATCACGTCTATCACCCACACCTTTGGAACGTCCGGCTTTTTCACTTCTTTCGCTATTGACTCCGGCGGCACCGCATCCGCACAGACGCGCTCCGGCGAGGCCTACACGACGCGCAGCGCCTCTGTTTATGGCTATAACCGCCAGCAGGACCTCGCCGATCTGATCGGCAAGATCAGCGCCGGCAAAGACGGCAAGGATGGCGCCAAAGGCGACAAAGGCGATACCGGCGACACCGGCGCAAAGGGCGATAAAGGCGATAAGGGTGATAAAGGCGACAAAGGCGATAAGGGCGACACCGGCGCCACAGGTGCCACCGGCGCGAAGGGAGACAAGGGAGACAAAGGAGATAAGGGTGATAAGGGCGATCCCGGCGGGATCTTCTACAACATCTTTTTTCTCCTCGACACCGTCACGTCCGTCCCTTATGCGCTTTTCATCACCGGCGGCCGCATCCAGCTGTCGGAGGTCGCCGACGCCTCGAACGCCATCACTCCGATCATCGCAGACACGGCCACGAGCGCAAAATATGCGCTCTCCATCGCCGACGGGCGGATCATCCTCACGGAGGTCGCCTCCTCGACGGCAGCGACCGATCACAAGATCGTCGACACGGACACCGGACTTTTCTATAAGCTCGCCGCGGACAGCGGCAGACTGATCCTTCAGGAGGTGAGCGCATCATGATTCACTATGATATGCAGCTGCAGGACGCAGCGAAGATCCGCGCGCTCGTTGACTTTATCCTGATGTGGTACGACGAGGCGGGCGTCCGGATCGGCGAGGCCGATCTGCAGATCCGCAACGATTCGGAGATCGCGAAGCCGTTTTTTGCGCCGAAAGAGGGCAACCCGCTGGAGGCCGATGTGATCACGCTGAAGCTCGACAGCTGCGACGACTACGCGACCGGCATCAGTCAGCTCGCACACGAGCTGACGCACTGCCTGATCTATCGGCTTAATCCGAACTGGAAGCAGCTGCTCGCCTTCTGGGCGGAGGAGACGATCTGCGAGGCGATGCAGCTCGTCATGCTCCGGGAGCTCGCCCGGCGCTGGCGGGAGTGTACGATCAGCACGGAAATGCCCTATTACATGAATTACCTCCGCGGCTGCATCGTCGGACAGTTCGACATCCCCGGCACCTGGCGCCTGACAAAGTGCCACGGCATGCGGGAGTTCCTGCAGATTGAGGACACCGCGACAGAAACACGCAAGGACCGATGGGAAGAGGCGAAGATCCTCAGCTTGACGATCACGGCCCCGCAGGTCGTCCCGCCGCTGCTCCGATACCGGGATTATGTCTTCGAGGGCGCGAGCATCTTCGACGCGGTCCGCTTCCGCGCCGACCATCCGGACAATCTGGCGGTCGACTATCTCTGCACGCTGCAGGAGAAGGCGCTGCTGAATACGTTTAACAGGAGGACTTGAAATGGCAGTCGGAGACAAAAAATATGCGATCATGTCGGACGACCGCGGCGCCGGCGATCCCTATGGCGTTGCGAAGCAGTCGAGCATCGCGTACATTGAGGCGTCCTCGACGGCGTCGCGCAGCTACGCCGTCGGCGACTATCTCACCTACAACGGGATCCTTTATCGCGTCACGACCGCGATCTCCAGCGGCGGCACGATCACGCCCGGAACAAATGTCACGGCGACGACCGTGTCCGACGAGATCCGCGCGGTCTTTGTGACCGGCATGATGCTCGTCAAGCTGCTCAATTTCACCGGTGGCACGAAAAACTATGCGATCCCCGGCGTCACGGCAAATCACCAGCTGATCTTTTTACGGATTTACAAGACATCCGACGCGACGTGCGATGACTCCTTCAGCAGCTACAGCTGGAACACCAGCAGCAACAGGTTCACGCTCACGAGCGACGATACAGGTTTGGTCGGTCATAACCTTTTGATCCTCCTCGCCCAGACCGGAGATCCGATCAGTGCGAGCGTTGTGACGTGATAAGCACGAACATGATCGGCTTCAGGAGTGATTAACAGTGGGATTCTACCACCGCTTTTTTGCATGCCCGCATTACTGCTATGATTCACGCTTCGAGGTGCATTGCGACTGCGGAAAGATCGTCGTGAGTTCGACCGCGGTCCTGAAGCACCACATCGCGAAATACTGCACAAGCGCAACCTACTGGCGCAGCTGCAGCCTCGCGCAGGCCGCGGAGTTGCAGGATCAGGCGGAGTGTGCCGAAGAAGGAGACGCCGAATGATTAACAATCGTTTGAAATGGGCCTGCCCGTATTACCGCTGGAATGACGCCACCGTGGTCAGCTGCGAGGGTTGTCGGCTTACTGTGGCGAACAAATCCATCCAAAAGTGGTACTTCAAAAAGTATTGCACAAACCGGACCGGCTGGCACCTGTGCAGCATCGCGCAGGTTCACAGCCTGGAATATGCGGAAAAAGAGAAGGACGAAGATGAAGATTGTTGACATCAAGGAATATCTCGGCGAGATCCGCTGGGCGGACGCCGCGCAGCACATCGACGGAGCAATGATCCGCGGCAGCGTCGGCTACCGCCTCGACGACCGCTTCCGGGAAAACGTCAGGGGCTGCGTCGAGAACAAGGTCCCGATCGGCGTCTACTGGCTCTCGATCGCGACGCACGCGCGCGCTGCGGTCAAGGAGGCAAAAACGATCCTCGAGGCCGTCGACAAGCTGCGTCTGTCTCTCCCGATCGTGATCCAGTTCGATAACTATTCCCTGCGCTCAGCCCAGGAGCGCGGCTGCAGAGTGACGTCGGACGACGTGAGAGAGATCGTCCTCTCGGCCTGCCAGACGATCCGGGAGGCGGGCTTCCGCGCGATGTATGCGACGTCGCTCAGCGTACAGACCGCGCATCTGAGCGGCATAGAGGAGCAGTTCCCCCTATGGCTGCAGGCGTTCTGCGAGCCGGCGAAGGCCGCCGAATCCGGTCCGCAGCTGCCCTGTGCCATGTGGAGCTACGGCACCGAGCGCATCCACGGCATCGGGAAGAACGTCGCCGTCAGCGAGGTCTACACTCCGATGAGCGAGGATCCCGTCGAGGAAACGCAGTCAGGCGCGGAGCTCGACGATCTGACCTGGGCGATCACCAACCGGATCACGACGGACGACCGGGCGGATCATCCGATCACGCTCGGCGAGGCCGTGGCGCTGCTGCGCCGTTATAACATCGCCTTCGGGCTGGATCCTGAAGAGAAATGAGGAGCACATCATGAAGATCAAAGGAATTGACACCGCCGCGACCGTTACGGCGGCAGCTGCAGAAAAGCTGAAGGCGGAGGGCTACTCTTTCGCTGGGCGCTACCTCGCGCCGACGACAGGCGCGAGCGCGTGGAAGGGGCTGCGAATCGCGGAGGCGCAGCTGCTCCGTGACGCAGGCATTGCGATCCTCCTGATCTGGGAGACGACGGCGCTGCGGGCTAAGTCAGGATCCTCCGGCGGCTCGATCGACGGCGCGCGGGCCGCTGTGCTCGCGCAAGAGCTCGGCGTCCCGGAGACGGCCGTGATCTACTTTGCCGTCGATTTCAACGCGCAGAAGGCCGATTATTCGGCCGTGGAGGCCTATCTGAAGGCGGCGCGATCTGCTGTCGCGCCCTACTCTGCAGGCGTCTACGGCTCGAGATCCGTCTGCGATGAGATGCAGGAACGCGGCGCGGTCCGCTACTTCATGCAGTGCTGCGCGTGGAGCTCCGGACTGTCCGAGCACGCCGACGTCTACCAGTGGCAGTGGCAGGAAGGCGCCGAGGCGAAGGAAATGGCCGCGAAGCTGGGCTTTGCGGTGGATCTCTGCAGGGCACGCAGCACGCAGTCGGCCGGAATGTGGCTCCCCGGTTACAATCATTATGACGACGGCGAAGGCGGCGTCGTCATGGAGCCCGCAGCGAACAACACACAAGGCGAGCCCTGGTATCAGGATGCGATGGACTGGGCCAAAGCCGAGGGCTTGATCCTTGACGGCCGGCCAAACGATCCCGTAACCCGTGCGGAGCTGGCGACGGTCCTGCAGCGGGCGTTCACCAAAAAGGAGGATGCAAAATGAAAGAGAACATTTTCAAGGGCGCGCTTACGGTAATTCTCGCCGGCGCCGCCGTCTACTTCCGACAGCTCCTCGGTCCGCTGGCCGTGCTGGCCGTCGTCATGATCGCCGACTATATCACCGGCATGGTCGCCGCGTGGGTGACCGGCACGCTCAGCTCGCGCACAGGCCTCTTCGGAATCATCAAAAAGATCTGTTATCTCTTCGCAGTCGGCGTTGCGATCGTCGTTGACTACATCATCACCTTCGCAGCGATCAACGCCGGCGCGGAGCTCGCCGGCATGCACGTCTTCGGGATGCTGGTCACGATCTGGCTGATCCTCAACGAGTGCATCAGCATTCTCGAAAACCTCGACGAGATCGGTGTCCCGCTGCCCAGCTTTCTGATCGCTGTCGTGAAAAAGCTGAAGAGTTCGACCGAGAAGGTCGGCGATAAAAAAGCAAAACCAGCTCCGGAAGACCTTCCGGAGGAACTCCCCGAAGGCCTTGACGAGCTCGCCGACGAGGATCCTTATGTTTCCTTCGGCGTCACTGGAGATCTTCCCATCGACGAAGATCCCGCCCATCCTCCCGACGCCGATGGTGTCTGATCCCGACACAAAGCGGCCGCTGCAATTTTGCAGCGGCCGCTTTGTTTACGAAATCAGTTTGCAAATGCTCCTCAAATCTATGCGTTCTCGCGCATTTTTTTGCGCTCTTGCGCAAAATTTTGAGCTGTCCAAAATCTCGGAATCGCCTGATATCAAAGAAAAACCGTGCAATCGCAATGACTGCACGGTTTTCCCTTTTTGGTGCGCGAGGCGGGAGTCGAAAAAGCCACGCGGTATGCAAAAGTGTTGATATGTCAGCAACTTCACGGCTTCACTTTACATTCCCGTTTGCATTCGCTACTTTTTCGGCCTCCTGCAGCACCGTCTGGAGCTCCGGGAGATCTCCGTATTTCTCGCGCAGATCAGCGAGGATCTCCAGCGCGGCAGCCAGGCGGCTGGCGTCGGTCTGCGGCCTGTAAAAGTCTTTGAGCGCGTCCACGGCGCCGCGCCGGTCGCGCTGGGCGAGCTTGATGTAGATCTTGTGCATGACCGCCGGATCATTCCAGCCGCCGAGCTCCATCGTGACCTTCTCGGAGATCCCGCAGCTGTAGCACAGTGACGCGAACGTCCGGCGCAGGTCGTGATTATCAACGTCCGGGACGCCAGCGCGCGCAGCTGCGGCGTGGACGTGCTTCAAGACCATCGAGGGACAGTGCACCGGCAGCGGCTCCCCGCGCGCGGCGTACTCCCCAGCCAACTCGGCCAGGCGCGGGATCATGATCGGCACGATCCGCGTCCCGGCTGCCGTCTTGTTTGTCTTCTTCCCGACAAAGCCTTC
>Ga0310786_10003538_pt1 | contig 22657 bp, 23 predicted proteins | sample AusTroGonzalo_MG_FD_203881 | JGI IMG/M metagenome (GOLD analysis project Ga0310786, IMG submission 203881) | Bovine rumen microbial communities from tropical cattle in Woodstock, Queensland, Australia - Gonzalo_03 (v2) (version 2) | ecosystem: Host-associated > Mammals > Digestive system >...
CAGCGCGTTTACCGTGTTACAGTACATCAACAAAATCAACAACAAACCTATTGGCCAAATTAAATATGCGCTGGTTTAATTCCGCCAACGGGTTAAATAGTATATAATTTATGAGAGTATTGATGTTGCTTTTGGGTGTCTTTTTTGGGGCTATTATTTCTATCCTTCATCGCAAGTTTTCAAATAGATTGCGAAAGATTTTGATTTTAGCCGTTTCATTAAATCTTACTTTTCTAGGTTTCGTTATTGCAGTTGCGGATGAGTATTATTCTCAGTATGATTATAAACTTGAGACGATTCGTAAATATGAGAGAATAAAGAAAAGCGGAGTTGAATTACAAGAATTGATTGGTACCGAATCTAAAACATTTCCTGAATATGTTTTTATTTTAGATGTTTCAGGGTCGACTAAAAACTCAAAAGTTAATTCTTCTGAATCAATAGACAGCCAAATACAATATATTAATAAACAAGTGCCTTTTTATAACTTACAACAACTTGAGTTTAAAAAAGTAGGCGACAGCTGGGATTTTAATAAATTGTTGCAAATTAGGCTGATAAACTCTTTGATGAAAATTGATGTTTTAGACCGTGATTCTGTATTAAAACTCTCTTTGATTCGATTCCATGGTCATTCTCGTTGCCAAACTTTGGAGTTGAAAGATAAGTATTCCGAGAATATGAAAAATATGATTATTTCAGTTAGCAATGAGAATTTTAACGGGAGTAATACTGATTTTGTTAAGTTACTTGAAGTTATTAGGGATTATATCAAAGGTAGAATTGAACAATCGATTTCAAGTAATTATGTTCCAAAAGATTTTGTTTTTGTGTTTCTAACGGATTATTTGCATGATCCTGATGAAAAAATCAATAAATATGATACGCAAAAACAACTTGCTTCTTTAATTAGAGAAATAGACGGATTTAATGTACAAATCAATTTGTTTGTTGTTGAGAATAATGATGGAGAAGTATTTGTTCATGAACCGCAACATTTAGTATCTGTTTATAAGTTGTTTAATAATAGTTTGTCTTTTTCTACCCATCAAACTCTTGATTTGAGAAGCCGTGAAAACGAGATTTGCTATCAAATGATTCTACCCAACCCCATTCCATTTTTTTATACAAATAGTTTGTTTGAAAAGGATTTGAAAACCGTTTTGTTTTTTAATGATAAATCAATAAAAAAAGCTGATACTAAATTATTGTTTGGTTTAAACAGTTATTTTGATAGTAGTAGGCAAGAATATTTGATAAAATTCAAGAAGAATAAAGTAAAAAGATTATCTAAGAATCTAATCGAAGAGATTATTAATGCGAATGAAAGTGTTGAATTAAGTTTTACTGGTTATATTCCTCCTTCGTATACTTCTCCAGACATTGTCATAGAGGACTCTAAAAAAGGGGTGAGATATATTATTCCTGTTGTGTTTTATAAAAACTTCCCTCAATCAGGGAAGTGGTTGTTGCTTTTTATCCTTGGTATGGATATTGCTATATTTTCTGCTATAGCTTTTTTCAAAAACAAACAAGGTTCGAATAGAAACGATGAGAAAAAGAGAAAAGGTACTGAATTTGGACTAGTGATAACAAAAGAGTGAACAAGAAGAACTGATACGCATAGGGCAATAGCTTTCTTACCATTTCAATAATAACATTTTGTCATGAGTAAAAACAAAAAAGAATCATTTTTCTGGACGAGCTACTCCGATTTAATGACTAGTTTGTTCTTCATCATGTTGGTTCTATTTGTGTTAGGACTGGTTATTTCCCGAAATGCAAATAGGGAACTAGGCGTGAAGAATGCTGAACTGGAAACAATGAAAAATGAATTAGAGCACGCTTATGACTCTTTAAGAGGAACGGCAGAAGCCACGCAACAGCAATTAAATAAGATCACTGAACTTGAAAAATCAATCAAAAACATAGACACTAGGTATTTTGCCTATGACGATAAATACAAGACCCATGTGTTGAAAACCAAAGTCAAATTTCAACGCGGAAGCGCAAGTTTTGCGGATTTATCAAATGATACTAAACAAGAGCTTTATGCTGTTAGAGATCTGTTGCGGCAATCGTTGGAGTCCTTTAAGAAGGCCAATCCTGAAGCTTCGTATTTTTTAATCATAGAAGGTCAGGCTTCTTATGACAATTACCAACTTAATAATGAGTTGAGTTATAAAAGGGCATTGGCATTGTTTAAGTTCTGGTTCCCTGATCAAAAAACAACTAACTTGAATTTTTACAATTTACCGTGTGAAGTCATTATAGCAGGTGCCGGTTGTATGGAGGGCAAACCAAGAGCGTATTATAACGAAGATAACCAACGCTTTCTAATACGAATATTACCTAAACCTGGTATGATTGGAGAAGAAGTGGAATAAACTTTGTATTGATGAAATGCTAGGATGATGAAATAGATTTTGTCGATTTTATGGTATATGATGCTTTTTAAGACCATTATTAAATGAGGAAAATGAAAAATAGATTTCATGTAATAGTGTTTATTGGATTGGGCGTTTTATTCGTCCATTATGGATGCACTCGTTGGCGGGGATCATCGCAGAAAAAAGGGCAAGTCCAAAGACATACGGCTCCTGAAAATCGTAGAGGAACAATAGTCAAGCATGATACGATATACATGGTGGTTCCAATCCCCGCCGAGGATGAAAAAGAGTTTGGCGATGAAAACACTGAGATTGTATTTCCAACCACAAAGCAACTTAAACCGTTGGTTCATGAAAAGGAATTGCCTTTGCCGCCGAAGATAGAATTCTCTCGACCTCAAAACATATATACCCGTGAACAATATATCAACTACCATGAGATCACTGGGGAGATGAAAGACTTAATCATTGCTTGTGATTATGACAATTCCACCGTGAGAAATAATGCAGTAGCATTGGTTTCTATTTCGCCAGGATCTTTCAATTTGGGTCAAGTATGTGACATTTTCGATTTTTGTTATATGAATTGGAGTTATGTCAATGACCCAATCACGAGGGATTATTATGCAAAGGCTTCAGAAACATTAAAGAATGGCTTGAATGGTGATTGTGACGATTTCGCGATACTAATGTGTTCGTTGGTATTGGCTGTGGGAGGAGAGGCTCGTATTAGTTTCGTTTATAAGGGGGAAAAAGGCCATGCGTTTGCCGAGGTCAATTTGGGCACTACCAACCGTGGCGAAGTTAAAGAGTATTTATTAGCTCGTTATGGGAGGGACGAACTCCATTATAAGGAAGAAGATGGCAACTGGTGGCTTAATCTTGATTGGTCGGGGCAGTATCCTGGAGCCGAATACTGGGACTATGATAACGGGACTTGCTTTAATATTATTAGGAATATTTATAAAGAGTTAGAGTAATGGTTGGGATTCTAATAAAAGTATTGATAGGTCTTTTCATTTATATCGCCTTGCCGTCTTTGATTTGCAAGAAGCGGAATTATAAGAAGAACACATGGCAACATTTTGTTAATCTTGCTTGTAAGATCATTGGTGTAGCTGTGATGATATATGCAGGCTTTGATTTAATTAAGCTGTTGTTAAACACCAATATATCATGAGCAAAAAACAAAAAGGAATCTTTTCAATACAAGGTTTTGTTCAATTATCTCTTGGTTTCAAAGCCGAAACAAGCGGCCTATTAGATTATTAAAACCATTTTGATATGATGGAGGGGCATAAGACGACAATGCTTTTGGGGATTTCGATAATTGTTTGTATTTCGATGTTCGGATGCAGACATAGATTTCGTTCAAATAATTTGAATAATAAGCATTCTGATGGTTGGTGCAACAAATGTACCTTGAGTGCGATTGAAACACCTGAAATCAAGAGCCAAGATTTCGTCATCACCCATTCGGCTTATAGCCTTTCTTTCAATTCAAACACTCGAACTGCCAACTGGGTCGCTTACGAACTCACTGCTGAGGAAACTGATGGCCCATGGACAAGACAAGGCTTGCACTTCATGCCAGACCCGAATTGCCATTATAAACAAGCCGATAATGACGACTATCGCAACTCAGGCTATTCGCGAGGACATTTAGCTCCAGCAGGTGACATGAAATGGGATAGCGTGGCCATGTTGGAGAGTTTTTATTTCACTAACTGTATTCCTCAAGATAAAGAGCTTAACAACGGACGCTGGAATCAGTTGGAGATGAAAGTTCGTGCTTGGGCGAAAGAATACGGACGAGTTTATATCGTATGTGGCCCTGTATTTTTGAATACGGATACTCTCCGAATCGGACATGACAAGGTCGCAGTTCCCGACGCTTGTTTCAAAGCGTTGTTGATCCCTACAAACACCAGTTATTCTGCCATCGCGTTTGTAATGCGAAATGGTGAAGAAAAACGAAACCTGAAAGAATGTTCATGTACAATAGATCAACTTGAAACGCTTTTAGGTCTTGACCTGTTTCACAACCTTCCTGATAGGATTGAAACAGAAGTGGAAAGTTCAATCTGCTGGTCCAACTGGGGGTTGTGACATGTTTGAAACCTGCTGAAACAAACTTTTTATTTCCGATTTCAGCAGTTTTCAATACCTAAAATTGCTGAAATGAATGTTGATTTTTGTCTGAAGATTACAAATGCTTGTTCTTTCAAATCACGAGTGATTTCTTGCTTTTTTTCGGAAAAAGTGTGTTTTTATGGCATAAAAATACAGGAAAAAGTGTATTTTTGCGGCATAAAATATCGGAAAAAGTGCGTTTTTAGGTAGTGTTTTCAAGAAAAAAAGTGTTAAGTATATGTTATACAGAAAGATAGAAAAAGAAATCAGAGATTATTGCCTGAACAAGCCGAACAAGGTTTTGGTCGTTGATGGTGCCCGTCAGGTCGGGAAGTCGTTCATCATCCGACATGTCGGGCAGCAAATATTTGACAATTATATCGAAATCAATCTGTTAGAGGATGCAGATGGGATGCGTTTCTTTGAGTCAGTCAAAACCACCGAGGATTTCTACTTCCGTTTGAGTTCGGTTGCCAAAGGCAGGTTGGGCAACAAGGAAAACACGTTGGTCTTTCTCGATGAGATACAGGCCTATCCGCATGTTTTTACGATGCTGAAGTTCCTGAAAGCCGAAGACCGTTTTACCTATATCGCCAGCGGTTCGCTGCTGGGCGTGGCATTGGCCAAGTCGGTTTCCATCCCCATTGGAAGCATTCAAGTCAGGCACATGTACCCTCTCGATTTTGAAGAGTTTCTTATAGCCAATGGTATTGGGCAAGATGTGATTGGCTACTTGCGAAAACAATTTGAACAGGAGTTGCCGCTTGACGAGGGATTTCATTCCAAAATACTCGATTTGTTCAAGAAATATTTGCTGGTTGGTGGCCTGCCTGATGTGGTCAATACCTATTTGGCGACTACTGATATTGTAGAGGTGAGGCGTGTCCAATTGGAAGTGCATGATTACTATGGTGCAGATGCCTCTCAATATGATGTCGCAAATAAGTTGAAAATCAAGAACGTGTATGATTCCGTGCCGTCCAATCTTGAGAACAAACGGAAACGGGTGTTTGCCAACCGTATCGAGAACAAGAAAGGCAAGCGTTTCGATGATTATTTGGAGGAGTTTGATTATTTGGTCAATGCGGGTATTGCCTTGCAGGTGAAGGCCGTTTCGCAGCCCAAGTTTCCGCTTTTGGAATCGATGCAGAAGAACCTTTTGAAACTATACCTCAATGATGTGGGTATTTTGACTGGACTGTTGTATGGTCGCAATGTGGTCGCTGTGCTTGACGACATTAGAAGCATCAATTTGGGGTCTGTGTATGAGTCGGTGGTGGCACAAGAGCTTCACGCCCACGGACATCGGTTGTTCTATTACGACAGCAAGAAGCATGGCGAGGTGGATTTCCTCGTAGAAAGCGATATGCTGTTGTCGGTGGTGCCGATTGAGGTGAAGTCGGGCAAGGATTACACCGTTCACAGTGCGCTGACGACCTTTGTCGAAACGAAAGACTACAGCGTGAAAAAGGCATACGTGCTTTCCAACGATAGGAATGTCTTTACAGAGGACGGTATTACCTATTTGCCAGTCTATTATGTGATGTTTTTCTGAGGATTGCAATCACTTTTTTTCAAAGCAAGGAGCATAAACAACTTTTTCCTATTTTTGTGCCTCGAAAACCTCACCAACTGATGAAGAAAATGATCCTTTTCATCCTTCTTTCGGCATTGTTCGCCATGCCCGCCTGCCATAATGCATCTAAGACAACGGAAATATTTGTTCAAGTTGAGGATGATACTATTGTAAGCACAATGCTTTACGACACGCTTAACATCGACCCCAATGTTGTGACCAAGGCGAATAGCTTTATCGTCATCGCGAAGCCTGAATACCGTTTGTATGTGTGTGAAGCCATCGAAGATGACACGGTCTGCCGCGCCTATTATCCCGTTTGCGTTGGCCAGAACAAAGGCCAAAAGCAGAAAAAAGGCGATATGCGCACACCCGAAAGCAGCTTTGAGAAACCCTTCACCATCACCCAAATCACGGATGCTTCCAAGTGGACGCACGACTTTGGTGACGGCAGAGGTGAGATTCTGTCCTACGGCAACTGGTTCATGCGCCTTGCCACGCCTGGGTTCTCGGGTATCGGCATACACGGCAGCACCAACAACGAAAGTTCTGTGCCAGGTCGCGGAAGCGAGGGTTGTATCCGCCTCCGCAACGACGATTTGAACCAGCTGAAAGAGAAATATGCCTACGTCGGGATGAAAGTCGTCATCCTGCCTGACGAAACGATAACAAATTAAACCACCATGAATATGAAAAAGTCTATCTTGTTTACATTAGTGCTGTTTTTTGGCACAATAGCCTTGCAAGCCAAGCCTATCGATAGAAGTTTGGCCCAAACTGCGGCACAACAATTTGCTTCCCAACAACTTGCTTTAGAAAGAGCAACGCCCGAATTGGTTTATACGGGTCAAAACGAGGCATTTTATGTCTTCAACCTCGATGCCAACAGTTTTGTCATTATCGCTGGCGACGATGCACATCGTCCCGTCATTGGATATTCTGACGAGTCATCGTTTGACGCTTCCAACATTCCGCCTGCGTTGGCCTATTATTTGGATGGCGTGGCCGAGTGCATCCTCCAGCTGCACAATGCTACCGCCACTCCCGATGTGGCAGCGGAGTGGAATTCAGTGCTTCAGCATGGACGACTCATCTCACGCCACGGTGGTCGTGGCACAGGCTATTTCTGCACAACCAAGTGGAACCAGGACTATCCATATAACTATTGTTGCCCCGAAGACCCAGCAGGTTCTGGAGGTCATGCCATTGTAGGCTGCCTCGCTACGGCTATGTCACAGCTGATGCGTTTCTGGGCCTATCCCGCCAAAGGCATTGGCAGTCACTGCTATTACCATGAGGATTATGGCGAGATTTGCGCTGACTTCGGCAATACCGATTATGACTGGGACAACATGCCCAATACGCTGAACAACAGCTCCTCGGAAGCTGAAAAACTCGCCACAGGAACTTTGTGTTTCCATTGCGGCGTGACTATCGATATGGGCTATGGCCCCGATGGCAGCGGTGGCGCTTCAGGCCCTATCCCGGGCGTGATGCATGAGTATTTCAACTATTGCGACGCCATTGTGCAACTCCGCCGTGACGACTATGAGACCGAGCTCTGGAAATCCATGGTGCGCGAGCAGTTCGACATGGGTTGGCCGATGTATTATGGTGGCTGTCAGGACGGTGGCTGCCATGCCTTTGTGTGTGACGGCTACGATGACTACGACATGTTCCACTTCAACTTGGGTTGGGGTGGCAGCAGCGACGGTTGGTATCTCATCGACGACGCGCCCTACACGCATCCCGCCGATGCCATGTTCAACTTCGTACCGGAACCTGTGTACAACAGCACACCTTCGGCTCCCACCAATTTCACCGTTACGCCTGTTTCCGACACTGACCTCAAGACGCACCTTACGTGGACCAATCCTACCACCACTTTGGACGGCGGCAGCCTCACCTCCATCGAGCAAATCGTCGTGCTTCGCGACAACGAAATCATTGCGACTTTAACCGATGCCACTCCTGGCGCGGTGATGGAAATCGAGGATGCTGATGTGCCGCGCTACGATGTGTACCATTATGCCGTGTACGCCATCGCCAACGACCGTGTCGGCAAACACGCCAACGAGATGCAGGTCCTTGTCGGCCCTACTTGCGACTGGCAAATCCTGTTGACTACTACCTCGTTCCAAGGCTGGCGCGGTGGTTATCTCTCCATCTATAACACCACAGGTCACGAGTTGGAACGACTCACCATGACTTCTTCGACTGGCGTGATGGTAGAGCCAGCTCTGCCTTTGGGTCAGTTGAACTTCGGCTGGACGGCTCCTGAAGAGACTGTTAGTCAGATGGGTTTCGTCATCAAGGACTCGGAGGGTAACACGGTCTTTTCTTATTCTGGCTCGTCCGACGACATGCCTTCTGGAATTTTCATGACAACCAACAACAGTTGCGGCGGCAGCCTCTCTTGCGGTGCACCCGAAAATTTGGTCGCCACGAACACAGAGGAAGGAATCTTGCTTTCGTGGGATGCCGTTGAAAACGAGGGCTATGGCTACAACCTCTATCGCGACGGTCTACTCTATCGCCTCATCCCTGCTGGTACAACGACTTCATATTATGACGGCAATTTGGGTTTGGGTGGCCATTGCTATCGCGTTAGTGTGCTGTGTGAAGGTGGCGAGAGTGGCGAGTTCTCCAATGAGTCTTGCGCTTCCGTTGGACCTTGCTATCCGCCCCGCGACCTCGACTTTGAATACACCAACAACTACAAGCCCAAACTGCATTGGCAAACGCCAGAGCCTCACGATGGGCTTTCGGGCTATTACCTCTTCCGTAAGACGGGCGAAGATGGCGAGTATGTGCGTATCAAGTTGTTGGGTGTCAATGCCACATCTTATACCGATAATTCTGTAAATCAGGAGGGTGACTATTATTATCGCCTCTATGCCTACTACGGCGAATGGGACTGCACCTCGTCGCCAGCCAACCGTCACTACTATCCGAATGTCTTCGAGCTGCACGTCTACTATTCACCCACAGGCGTCGACGAAAACGAGGCTGCACTGAAAGTCTATCCCAACCCGACCAAGGGAATCATTACGGTCGAAGCTGAAGGCATGAGCCAAGTGTCGGTTTACAATACGTTGGGGCAGTGCGTTATGCAGAAGAACGTCGATGGCGGTCAAACGGTTCTTGACTTGCACGAGGCTGCTTCTGGCCTGTATCTGCTGCGCATCCAAACAACGGACGGCGAAATGTCAAGACGGATTGCCGTGGAGCGTTGACGGTAATAGCCGTTCAATCAATGTTTTCAATGATTTTGTCTTCCTCGCTCAAATCGGGGATGAGCCGTTGTATGGCCTTGAAGCGGTAGAAGAATCGGATGGCGACGACACGCACCACCGTGTAGGCTGGAATAGCGACCAACATGCCCACCGTGCCGCCGATGGTGCCAGCCATGAGCAGTACGATGAAGATTTCCAAGGGGTGCGCCTTGATGCTCGTCGAATAGATGATGGGCTGGTAGACAAAGTTGTCAATGAATTGCGCCACGATCATGATGGCCAAAATGATAAGTGCAAAAATCCAGACGTTGACATCCAACCCTGCGCCGATACCGAGTTTCAAGACGATGCCGACAACAACGCCAAGTGCCTCGCCGATGAGCGGACCGACGTATGGAATCACGTTAAGCATACCTGCAATGAAAGCGATGCCGAGCGCATAGCTGACGGGCAGTCTCGCAATCAACCACAAACCGAGGAAGTCGATGACGGCGATGCCCAGCATTTCGATGAGCAAACCGACAAAATAACGCGAAAGCAGCTGCTTGATGTCGGCTAAAGTCTTGGTCGTGGTCTGTTCGTGACGGTCGGGAACCAAAGCACAGATAATCCGTTCAAACAGCGTGTCGTCCTTGAGGAAAAAGAACGAGATGAACATCACAGAGAACAGGCCGACGAAGGTACTGGTAACCGCCGAGGCCACCGAGCCAACAATGCCAGAAACATTGCTGAAGTTGACCAAATCCCTGATTTTGGCGAGGAACAGCGTGGCAATGTCGAAATCCTGCCCAAGGTTGGGGAATGTGGCTATCATCCAGTCGTTCAGCTTGTCGATAGGGTTCGAGCCGAAATAACTCTGCGTGTTCATGGCCGAAACGTCACGTATAATATTGGAAATCAAAGGAATAATTTGTGTAACCAATAGCGCGAGCAGTGCGATGACTAACACGATAGTCAGTAAGGCGAGGAGCCAAGTGGGAGCGGTTTTCCCTTTGATTTTGATTTTTCGCAACAGTTGCATGACAGGCCGTCCGATGAGCGACACGACGAAGGCTACAATGATGTAAATCAACACATTCTTGAAATACCAGCACAAGGCTATCACGACGGCTGCGATACCCAATTTGATGAGGTAGCCAGCCAGTTTGTCGACGTTTCTTTCTTGTTCCATAGTGATGTTTCTTGGCGCAAAAATAGCTATTTTTTATATGGTTGGCAATTTTTCAACATTTTGCTCCGTTCACATGGTATAGAATTGTTATTTTTGCACCTTATTTTCACAAAGACAAACCCAATAATACATCATGAAGTATCTGCGTCTTATCATCCTTTTGCTGCTCCCAATGAGCGGCCTTTTTGCCCAAGACTACGACCCCGATTTTTCCGAACCCGACAGTCTGTTTTTTGAGGCTGACACGCTGGATGTCAGCGAGATGGACACTACGGTCAATATGGAGGAGTCGTCGGTGATGGAGATGCTTGACATGATCAGCAACATCAGCTATTTCCGCGATGTGTACCTGGATATCGACTCTTCGCTGTGGAATCCTTATGGTTGGAGGCCCGACGATGTGCCGACTTATCCCGACAGCATCTACGAGCAGCGCATCAAGGCCCTTGCCCGAGAGACCAACATTCCTTTGACGTTCAACGCTCGTGTGAAGGCTTATATCGAGCTTTATTCCTGCCGAAAACGCCAGCAGTGCAGCCGTATGTTGGGCTTGTCGTACGTCTATTTCCCGATGTTTGAAGAATTTCTTTCCAAATACAACCTGCCATTGGAACTCAAGTACTTGGCCATGGTGGAGTCGGCGCTGAACCCTGTGGCAGGCTCGCGCGTGGGAGCCAAGGGCTTGTGGCAGTTTATGTACGCCACGGGCAAGGACTACGGCTTGAGGCAATCCACCCTTTATGACGACCGCTACGACCCAGTGAAAGAGACCGAGGCAGCCTGCCAATTCTTGCGGAATCTCTATGCGCGTTACGGTGACTGGTTCCTCGTGTTGGCGGCTTACAATTCGGGTCCGGGCACGGTCAATAAGGCCATCATGCGTTCGGGCGGCGCCAAAAACTACTGGACCATTTCGAAGTATCTGCCTCGTGAGACACGCGACTATGTGCCGGCCTTCATCGCCGTTACCTATGTGATGAACTTTGCCTCGGCCCACAACCTCTATCCCCTCAACCCAGGCCTGCTGATGCACGGCACCGACACTGTGATGGTGCACGAATATTTGAGTTTTGACCAAGTCAGCCAGTGCGTTGGGGTGCCGATGAGCGACATCGAGTTTTTCAACCCGCAATACATCAAGAAAATCATTCCGGGCTCGAACGAAAAAAAGCACTCGTTGCGCCTGCCCATGAAATACGCCTTGCGTTTCGTGCAGCTTGAAGACAGCATCTACAGCTATGCGCGAAAGGCCGACCTGCGCCATAAGATGGCGGAACAACAGGTGAAGGTTGAGACGAGCAACCGCATTGTTCACACGGTGAAGAAAGGCGAAAGTCTGGGCAGTATAGCGAAAAAATACCATGTCTCCACAACTAGCATTAAGAAATGGAATAGGTTGAAGAGCAATACGGTGCGCGTGGGACAAAAACTGACCATCTATCGTTCGGGAGGCGGGACATCTAGCAGTTCGTCCGCTTCGAAGAGTAGCAATTCAGGACAAAGTAAAGCAGCGACCACTACAAGAACCCATACGGTGAAAAAAGGCGAAACGCTCAGCTCTATCTCACGCAAATATGGCTGCACCGTGGCCGATCTCAAAAAATGGAACAACCTGAAAAGCAATAATGTGGTGGTAGGTAAGAAACTCAAGATAAATAAATGAATGTCAACTGATTAAAAAATTAAATACCATGAAAACAAGAAGCATTGCAATGGTTGCCATCATCCTCTCTGTCATGATGATGGCTTGCGAACACCCTACCGTGTCACGGAAAGACCGCTCAACGGGTAACATCGCTGAAATCCTCGTTGTCACGCAAAATGACGACCAGTGGAGTGGCATCATCGGTGACTCCATCAAGCATTTTTTCCTTGATTATCAGTATGGTCTGCCTCAACCCGAGGAACAGAACAAACTGTTGCACATCAATGTAGGAGCCTTCTCCGAGCTGTTCCACAAACACAAGTGCATCCTCGAAGTTGAGATTGACCCGACAGCCGAGAAAGCCGTGGCCGAGACCGCTGTCGACCTGTGGGCCGCGCCGCAGCGGTATGTGAAAATCACTGCGCCCAACGCCTACGCCTGGGTGGATTTGTTTGAGACACAAAAGGAAGTCTACCACAAATGGTTTAACAAGGTGGAGCGTGACCGCATCTTGAATGTGCTCCGTCCGACTAACGACAACAAAATCAGCGAGGCCATTGCGAAGAAATTCGGTTTCACGCTCACCGTGCCGCAGGGTTTCTACATCGCCAAAAACGAGCCCGAGTTTATGTGGATTCGCAAGGAGTTAGAAAGGTCGAGCGCCTGCCTCGTGATTTATCAGCTGCCTTATCAGGACACGGCGCAGTTCAGCCGCGAGAGCCTCATTGCCATGCGCAACATGATGGTCGGAAAACATATCCCAGGTCCTTCGGAAGGTTCCTATATGGCCACCGAGACCGAGTTTGTGCCGCCCTTGGTGACGTACGTCTCCGACTATCCTGCTGGCTACACGATGGAAATGCGCGGCATGTGGCGCGTGGAGAACGACTTCATGGGCGGGCCTTTCGTGTCGTACACCTTCGCTGACAATCGCACGGGTAACCTCGTCACGGTGGAAGGCTACTACTACGAACCGAACCAGAAGAAACGTAATGCTTTGCTCCAGCTTGAGGCGATGGCTTACAGCTTGAAGTTTGTGGAGGAATAATTATTTTTTCTGATAAGTAACAACAATTTCCCCGAGGGGCGAGTCGGTCCGTGTGATGATTTGTCCCTCTTTCCAAAGCCCAAACTTTTTCCTGTCACAATAGACGACACCTTGCTCGTCAACGGACATGTGGCCTTGGGTTTCGCTGTCCAAGGTCTTGAAAACCAAGGTCGAATCGCTGCTGATACTGATGCGGTTCTGTTTTTCCATCTCGCCGATTTGCTTCACAAGTTCTGGCGTGGCGTGGTTTTCGTCAAACTGCACGTTGACCTTATCGGCCACCCAGTCACCGATAAGGGTGTCGGGTTTTTGGGTACAGGCCGCCAACAGCGCGATGAGACTGAAAAGAACGAGAATGTGTTTTTTCATGGCGTTGATTTTGTGGCAAAGGTAGGATTTTTTACTTTTGTCGGCGCAAAACGATGCTTTTTATGGCCGATACCGCATTGCAATGGTTCAAGACAGAACAGCGTGAGGGCAAGACTTATGTCTTCGACCCTTTGCGCAAGCGTTTCGTGGCGCTGACGCCCGAAGAGGAGGTCAGGCAGAAGGTGTTGTACCTGTTGGTGGAGCATCTCAAGGTGCCGTCAGGCTTGATTGCGGTGGAGTATTCCGTCAAAGTGAACGGTTTGGACAAGCGCGCCGACGCAGTGGTTTTCGGCAAGGAAGGCCAACCCCTGATGATAGTGGAATGTAAGGCGCAGAACGTCAAGATTACGGACAAGGTACTTGACCAAGCCGTGCGTTACCATTCCGCTCTTCAACCGAAGTATCTGCTGCTTTTCAATGGCACGACGTGTTATTGTTTCAAGGTGGAGGCGGGAAAATTACAGGCTATGGACCACCTTCCCGATTATGAAGAGATGCAAATCATGCAGTGACAAGTGTGAATAAAAGAAAATTCTCATCAAAAGGGCTTTGTTATCTGAAAATTCCCTATCTTTGACCACTTTTTGAAAGCACCTATATCTAATACAAACAAAACATCATAATTATGGAATTACCATTTGCAGAAGCGTGGAAAATCAAGATGGTTGAACCCATCAAGAAATCCACCCGTGAACAACGCGAGAAGTGGCTCGAAGAAGCCCACAACAACATTTTCATGCTGAAAAGCGACTATGTCTACATCGACCTTTTGACTGACTCTGGCACTGGCGCCATGAGCGATCGTCAATGGGCCGCCATGATGATGGGCGATGAGAGCTACGGCGGTGCCCGCTCGTTCTATCACATGAAAGATACCATCACCGAACTTACTGGTTTCCCGTATGTCATCCCGACGCACCAAGGCCGCGCTGCCGAGAATGTGCTGTTCAGCTACCTGGTGAAGCCTGGCATGGTCATCCCGGGCAACGCCCACTTCGACACCACCAAGGGTCACATCGAGAGCCGCAAAGCTTTCGCTATCGACGTCACCGTGCCCGAGGCTTACGACACCCAGCTGGAAGTGCCTTTCAAGGGTAATGTCAGCCTTGAGAAGTTGGAGAAGGTGCTCGTTGAGAACAAGGGCAATGTACCGTTTATGGTCCTCACCGTCACCAACAACACTGTCGGTGGTCAGCCCGTGAGCATGCAGAATGTTCGCGAGACCTGCGAACTCTGCCACAAGTATGGTGTGCCGGTCGTCGTTGACAGTGCCCGCTTCATTGAGAACTGCTACTTCATCAAGACTCGTGAGAAGGGCTACGAGAACAAGACCCTCCGCGAGATTGCCAAGGAGATGTACTCCTATGCCGATGCCATGACGATGAGCGCGAAGAAGGACGCCCTCGTCAACATGGGTGGTTTCATCGCCACCAAGAAACAGGAGTGGTACGAAGGTGCCAAGTTGTTCTGCATCCCCTTCGAGGGCTTCCTCACCTATGGTGGTATGAACGGTCGCGACATGGATGCCCTGGCCGTTGGTCTGAAGGAAAACATTGAGTTTGAGATGGTGGAAACCCGCATTAAGCAGGTGCATTACCTCGCCTCCAAACTTGACGAGTACGGCATTCCTTATCAGCGTCCTGCTGGTGGCCACGCCATCTTCGTCGATGCCGACAAGGTGCTGACCAACATCCCGAAGGAAGAGTTCCCCGCCCAGACTTTGACATGCGAGCTCTATCTCGAAGCTGGCATCCGCGCCTGCGAAATCGGTTACGTCCTCGCCGACCGCGACCCGGTCACGCGTGAGAACCGTTTCGGCGGCAACGACTTCGTGCGCCTCTGCATCCCGCGCCGCGTGTACACCAACAACCACATGGACGTGATTGCTGCTGCCCTGAAGAACGTCTACGACCGTCGTGACACCATCAAGCGCGGTCTGGAGATCACTTGGGAAGCCGAGCTGATGAGGCACTTCACCTGCCAGTTCAAGCGTTTAGGTTGATTTTGGACCGCTTCGCGTCATTGCGAGGAGCTATAGCGACGAAGCAATCCAGACAAAAAGTTCAGGGGGATTTGTTATTGCAGATTCCCCTGAATTGTTTATTTTTGCCGCTGTTATGACCACTCCAGCAATAATAATAAGTATCATCTTCATCCTCTGTCTGACTTCTCCTGTGGCCACGCGCTCGGTGGGTCTGATTACCGCCGATGACAAGCCTTCGCAGAAGTTTGTCATCCCGTTGGTGTTTGGCATTAGCCAAGGTTTGGCGGCATTGATTGGCTATAACTTGGGCCGACTGATTTTGCATCTTTTTATCTACATCGCTGAATATGTGGTTTTTGCAATGATGCTTGTCATTACTATCAAGTTGTTCGTCGACTCAATCAGAATCTTGAAAGGCAAGATGATGTACACCGTCAGCACGGAGTGGGACTTTATCTTGCTTTCCATCCTTGCCGCGATGAACATGCTCATCATGACGCTGGTCGGGCCGTTTTTCCTGCCTTTCGGTTGGTGGTTCATTGCTGCCGTCGTGGTGGCGGGTTTTCTATGGTCGTTTTTCACCGTCCGCATCGAGTTTAACCCAGGCGTACACAAAAAATTGAGTTTCGTCGAGTTTTCCGCCTCGGTGTTTATGCTGGTTATCGCAATATTGTATCTGTTTACTGATTTGATGAAATGAAAATGAAAAAGACATTTGCTTTGATTATCGGTTTGTCGCTGGCTCTTTTTGCGACAGCGCAACCTGCCAATTACTACAACTCCGCTAACGGCTTGACAGGCAACCAGTTGAAGGTGGCTTTGCACAACATCATCAAAGGCCACACGTCCATTTCCTATTCCAACTTGTGGGATGCTTTTTGGAGCACCGATAACAAAGGCAATGGCATCGTGTGGGACATGTATTCCGACTGCCCGAATGGCACACCGCCATACGTCTTTCATCTTGGCAATGACCAATGCGGCAACTACGCTGGCGAAGGCGACTGCTACAACCGTGAACATTCATTTCCGCAGAGCTGGTTCAACAATGATGCCACCGCCAAGACCGATTTGCACCATATCTTTCCCACCGACGGCTTCGTGAACAGCAAGCGCAGCAACTATGCTTTCGGTGAGGTGCGCTCTGCCTCTTGGACCTCTCAAAACGGCTCGAAATTAGGCACTTGCCAAACCACGGGCTTCTCTGGAACCGTTTTTGAGCCTATCGATGAGTACAAAGGCGACTTCGCCCGCGCCATCATGTACATGAGTGTGCGCTACTACACGGAGGACGGTAGTTGGAGCACCAGCGACATGACCAACAAGTCGGAAATTAAGCAGTGGGCTATCAATATGTTGCTGCGCTGGAACGAGTTGGATCCAGTGAGCGAGAAGGAGAAAGAACGCAACGAGGTCATCTACAGCGACTATCAACACAACCGCAACCCCTTCGTCGACCATCCAGAATACGCCCGCATGATTTGGGATCCGACATGGAATGTCGTTGCTGAAGAAGCAGAAGCTGTCTATCTTTTCCCCAACCCGATTGAGGCAGGAGAGACCTTGCATTTGAGCGGCAACAGCAGCCTGTTTGACGCCGTCGTCCTTTGCGACCTTTCTGGGCGCACTATCCTTAAAGCCTCAGGTCACGAGGTCGGCGATTTTGCAGTGACCTTGCCCAATGATCTTGCCAAAGGCTGCTACATCGTCAAAATGATGCGCGGCAATTCGGTGGTGAAATACCAGAAATTGATGGTTTTGTAGGGACGCATCGCATGCGTCCGCACACGTCATTGGACACATTCGATGTATCCCTACATCATCTTTTTGTGTCTGAAGAAAATATAGAACGCAGTGGCCACCACCGCCATGAATCCCATAAGCGCCCAGAAAGCCCATGAATAATCCGCTAAGGGCAATGTGACGTTCATGCCATAGAGGCCCGTGATGAAGGTCAAAGGCAGAATGATGGTCGACACGAGGGTCAGGATTTTCATCGTCTCGTTGGTCTTGTTGGTCTGCATCGAGTCGAAGGTCATAGAGAGGCCCTCAATCAATTCCTCGTAGTCCTCGGTCATGTCCCACACCTTTTGCAGGTAGTCGAGGATGTTGCCCCAGTAGTCTTCCATGTATTCCACGTCGTCAGTGAAGCCTCTAACTTTACCCGTCTCGAAGAGGTGGAAGAGTCGCAGTTGAGGCTTGAAAATAGTGTTGATGAGGATGAGGTTTTTGCGCGTCACGCTGATGCGCTCGATGATTTTGACTTGCTTCTCCTGCAGCAGCTCGCGGTTGATCAACTCCACGTCCAAGCCGACCTTGCGCAGCAGGTACACCGATTCCGTCATCAGTTTCTCGAGGATGCGATAGAGCAGGATGTCGGAGGTCTTGATGTTCATTTCCTCCTCGTTTTGGATGCGTTCCTCGTATTCCTCGAAGAGCTCGGCCACGCCCCATGGGTTCTTCTCGAGGGAGATGATGTAGTCCTTGCCCCAGAAGATTTTCACTTCCTTGATTTTCACGAACTTGTTCTGGTGGTCGAAGTTGGGGAAATGCAGGATAAGGAAGTAATAATCGTCATAAATATCGATTTTGGGGCGCTGGTTGACGGATTTGCAGTCTTCGATGTCTAAAGGGTGGAAGTGAAATCGGTCTTTCAGAAATTCAAAGTCTTCCTCGGTTGGGTTGTTGAGATGACGCCAGGTCAAGTTCCCGATTTTCAGGCTGTTAATCATAGGCCTTCCCCCTTTCTTTTAAAGTGAATACTCTATTTACATCGGCGCAAAAGTGTCATTGCGAGCGTCAGCGTGGCAATCTTGCGCCGCGAAAATAGTGTTTTTTGGTGAAAGTCAGGGAAAAAACCTCAAATTATTTCCACTCAAAAGTATTAATCAAGTGGTCAATGTCCTCGCGGATGAAATTGATGACGGGCTGCATGGAGTCGTTGTCGGGCTTGAAATTGAAGTACAAAGCCCCACGGACGAAGTTCTTTGTGCTGTCGGTGAGGTAAAACTGCATCGGAGTAGCTACACCTTTGCCATCCATCTCGATAAAGAGGCCATAGACTTGGTGTTCTTCGTTGACAATCAGGCTGTCACGCACACCGTTGGCTTTTTGCAGGTGCTTGGTGACCATGGTGTGCACATCTTCCAAATACTCGCCTAAGTTGCCGTCCACAGGCTTGTGGGTCAGGTGGATGGAGCCTTTGAAGTCGGGCATTTCGATGTTGACCCAGTTCTTTTCATTTGGGGAATACGGGTCGGGCGTGACTTGTGCGTATTGCGGACACTCGAAGCTGTATCGTTCGATAGTGTCGACTTTGGTGTAGGCCTTTTCAGGCAGGTCGATGCGGAAATAGCCGCGCGGCTTGGGCAGGTAGCCCGACTGGCGGTCGCACGAAATGGCGACGCAAGAGATGACAAGAACTGCCAGCAATATGGATACTTTATTCTTCATCAAAAACAACCTTTACTTCTTTGATACGTTTCGGGTCGGCGTCGGTGATTTCCATGTGGAACTTCTCGAAGTTGAACTTGAACCCGATTTCAGGGATGCGTCCTTCGATTTCGAGAATCAAGCCAGCCAAGGTGTCGGCCTCGCCCTGCATGGGCTCGAAATAGTCCTCGTCGACGCCAAACACCTTGCAGAAGTCAACGATGCTGGTCTGGGCCTTGAAGAGGAAGGAGCCGTCGTCCAACTTCTTGTAGTGTTCCTCTTCGTTGGTTTTGTCAAACTCGTCATTGATTTCACCCACAATCTCTTCGATGACATCCTCCATGGTAATCAGACCAGAAGTGCCGCCGTATTCGTCGACGACAATGGCGATATGGATTTTCTTCTCGCGGAAGTCCTGGAACAAGTCGTTGATTTTGCGGTTCTCTGGCACGAAGAAAGCGGGTCGGATGAGTTTCTGCCATTCGTAGGACTGTGCATCGAGGTAGGGCAGGAGGTCTTTCACGTAGAGGATGCCGCTCACCTGGTCTAAGGTCTCTTCGTAGACGGGAATTCTTGAAAATCCGCTCTTGATGACAGTGGCGAGCATGGCGGTGAACTCCATGTCTTTCTCCACGCCGATGATGTCGACGCGCGGGATCATCACGTTGCTCACTTCCTTCTCGCTGAAAGAGGCGATGCCTTTCAGCATCAGTTTCTCTTCGGGCGGTGTTGATTCATCAGTGGCGATTTCCACGGCGGTGGACAGGTCTTCCATCGAAATCTCGCCTTTTTTCTTCTCTAAGTGCTTGTCCATGAACGAAGTGGAGTTGACCAACAGTTTGCTCAAAGGCTTGAAGAACCCGTTGAGGAAGCGCAGCGGACGCGCCATGAAGCGGCTGACGGCGATGGGGCGTTTGCTGGCAAAAATCTTCGGCGTGATTTCACCCACTATTAATATTAATGAGGTGACGATGACCACTTCCAGGAAGAAAGCTGCTATGGGATGGTCGTCCATGTCGAACAGCTGCATCATGATGTAAGTCGACAGCAGGGTAATCGTCACATTGATAAAGTTGTTGGCAATCAGGATAGTAGCCAAAAGCGTCTTGGGTATCTCGCGCAGCTTGAGCACGAGTTGGCTTTTTGCGTCGTTGCGCGACTCAAGTTCGTCGATGTCGGCGGGCTGCAAGGAGAAAAACGCCGTTTCGCTGCCTGAAATCAGAGCAGAAGCAACGAGGAGTAGGCACAAAATGACTATTCCAATGATGGCGTTGACGGTAAATCCAGTGAAAAAGTTGTTTGAAACAACGGTCAGGAGTCCTATGAGAGGGTCAGGGTCGGGTGTTTCCAAAGTAGTGTGTCTTTATGTTTTGCGCGGCAAAAGTACAAAAAACTTCTGATATAGGATGAGTTTTAAGATTTTATCAGCATGTCATACCGAACGGAGCAGCCCATAGATACGCTCCCTCCTTCGTCGGTCGGTATGACATGGGCTGCGTAGTGAGTGTATCTATGCTGATAAAAACCATGTATTAAAACGGCAGGTCGTTGCCTTCTTCGGAGGTGTTGTCCTGCGGCATGTAGCCTGGGGTGGGTTCGTTGCCTGGGGTGTACGGTTGACCATACGACGACTGTTGGGGTTGGCGCGCGGGAGCCATCTGCATCACCTTGTCGGCGTGGACTTCGGTCACGTAGCGAACGATGCCCTGTTGGTCGGTGTATTGGCGGGTGCGGAGCTTGCCTTCGATGTACATGAGGTCGCCTTTGGCGTAGTTGCGTTTGCCCTCGGCGATGTCGTTAGCCAGATAGCCCAGCACGACGATGTTGTGCCAGTCGGTCTGCTCGACCCAGTTTTGGTCACGGTCGCGGTAGCGTTCCGAAGTGGCCAAGGAGAAGGTCACTTTCTTGTTGCCGTTGTCGAAGGAGATGATTTCGGGGTCGCGTCCGAGGCGTCCGATGAGGATGACTTTGTTCAAACTTGCCATGATAATTCAGTTTAAGTGGTTAGGTATAAGTCTATTAAGCGTGGAATGGGGTAGTTTCCCAAGTCCCTTTCGGGGGTCAAAATTAAGCCTTTTGTTTCAATGTGCAACAATTCTTGCGAAAGATTTATTTCGATGAATTGTGCCAAGATGGTGCGGTGAGTGAGCTTGTGAGTGAAGACTTGTGAGGTCTTTGTCACGGTAAACGGTTTGTGGTCAATGAGTTGAAGAAACGCCTCGGAACTGACAACTTCTTCCACGGTCATGGGCTTTTCGCTCTCGATGCAAGGAAAGTCGTAAAGGTTGCGCCAGATGTCGTTGTCACTGCGCTTGTGGAGGTAGATGTTGTCTTTTGCTCTGATAACCAAGTAGTTGAAATATCTTGTCGTGACTTTCAGCTTTTGCAGTTTGACGGGTCGTTGCATGACGGTTTGTCGCTCAAAGGCGAGGCATTGCGCTTGCAGCGGACAGAGAAGGCAGTTGGGGTTCTTGGGTGTGCAGTGCAGTGCGCCGAACTCCATCATGGCTTGGTTGTGAAGCGAGGGTTGCTCTCGGTTGAGCAAGGCATCGGCGGTTTGGGCGAAAAGCGCTTGCCCCTCATTATTATTAATAGGTGTGTCGATGTCGAATAGTCGGGAGAGGACGCGGTACACATTCCCGTCGACCACGGCGTGAGGCAGGTTGAAGGCGATGGAGGCGATGGCAGCAGCGGTATAGTTACCGACCCCTTTCAGCTGTTTAAGTTGCTCGAAATCAGCGGGAAACACGCCGCTATATTGCTCCACGACCTGACGGGCACATTGGTGCAAATTGCGGGCACGGGAGTAGTAGCCTAAGCCTTGCCACATCTTCAGCACCTCTTCTTCGGAGGCAGCGGCGAGGTCTTTGACGTTGGGCCATTTTTCCACAAAACGCAGGTAATAGTCCATCCCTTGGTTGACGCGCGTCTGTTGCAGGATGACTTCCGAGAGCCACACTTGGTAGGGTGTAGGCTGGTGTCGCCAGGGCAGGTCGCGGCGGTTTTCGGCGTACCAATTAATTAAGGTGTCTTGTATGAAATCCATGGTGAGATTTTCCGAAATTCTTTATTCTTAACTGTTTAGACGAAAAAAATTCAACAAAACTTGTCGCCGTATTGAAAATGTTCGTACTTTTGCGGCAAATTTACGACAAACACATAACATAACCATTAAAAAAGAAGAAAAATGACAAAAGCAGAAATCGTGGCTGAAATCGCCAACAAGACCGGTATCGAAAAGAGCGCCGTTCAAAACGTGGTTGAGAACTTTATGGAAGTCGTCAAGGCATCGATGGCCAAGGGCGAAAACGTATATCTGAGAGGCTTCGGCAGCTTCATCATCAAGACCAGAGCCGAAAAGACTGGCCGTAACATTGGCAAGAACGTGGCCATCACCATCCCCGCCCACAAGATCCCGGCCTTCAAGCCCGCCAAGACCTTCATGAACGCTGTTAAATAAGAATCAACCCGTAAAATCATCATATTATGCCAAACGGTAAGAAACACAAGAGACACAAGATGTCTACGCACAAGCGCAAAAAACGCTTGAGAAAGGACAGACACAAGAAGAAATAAGCTCTTCTTGAGCCTAAACAAGAAAGATAACACAACGTCGGGTCAACTCCGATGTTGTGTTATTGTTTTATCAAACAAAACGTTAACCCCAAAGCAA
>Ga0310786_10003539_pt1 | contig 22647 bp, 17 predicted proteins | sample AusTroGonzalo_MG_FD_203881 | JGI IMG/M metagenome (GOLD analysis project Ga0310786, IMG submission 203881) | Bovine rumen microbial communities from tropical cattle in Woodstock, Queensland, Australia - Gonzalo_03 (v2) (version 2) | ecosystem: Host-associated > Mammals > Digestive system >...
GGGGGGGGGGGGGGGGGCGGGGGGGGGGGGGCAGGCGGGGGGCGAAGTGGTTTCCGCGCCTGTTGCTGGCGGGGTTCGCCGCGAGCCAGTGCGTGCTCGCGTGGTCGGCGTGGACGGTGGCGCGGAAGGTGCCGTGGGGGTTCGACCATCCGTCGTTCATGTTCCGGGTTTGGGAGTTCGGGAAGGTCTTCCCGGGGGCGCTGGGGGGATACCTGCCGTTCTGGAACGGGGGGGTGGAGCATTTCGTGGGGGTGACGAGCGGGGCGCACGCCATCGGGGTTGTGCTCTGGCCGCTGCTGCAGTGGATGGAGCCGCACGTGTTCTACGGGGCGGCGCTGGTGGCGTGGTTCACGGTGGTGCTGCCGTGGCTCTCGGCGCTGTCGGTGCGGGGTGCGGGGGCGGGATGGGGCGGGGCGGCGTGTGCGGGAATGCTGGCGTGCGGGGCGACGCGGGAGTTTTTCCTGTGGATGTGGCACTACGGGACGGCGGGGGCGATGACGTCGGCGATGCTGGTGCTGCCGGTCTACGCGCTGGGGTGGCGGCTGGCGTCGGGGCGGGGCGGATGGGGGACCGCGGCGGCGCTGGCGGTGGCGGCGTGGGTGATGTGCCTTTGGACGCCGGGATTTTTCGCGGCGGCGGGGCTGGCGCTGGGGTGGCTGGCGGACTGGCCGCTGTGGACGCGGAAAAAGTGGGCGTGTTTCGTCGCGGCGGGGGCGGGGGCGCTGGCGTTGCTGTCGCCGTGGCTGTGGACGACGCTGGGGCCGTGCCGGAACGTGGTGGAATACGTGGGGACGGAGCTGGCGCGCCCGGCGCTGCCGGAAATCCTGAAAAACGGGGCGTTGCGGCTGAAAACCGCCGCGGAGGAGGTGCATCCGCTGGTGCTTGCGCTGGGGCTGGGCGGCGCGTTGTGGGCGTGTCCGGCGGGGTTGCGGCGGTGGACGCTGCCGGGGGCGGCGTTGCTGGCGGGGCTGGCGGGGTGGAGCCAGGAGTTCAAGCCGCTTTCGCAGATGGCGCGGATGTGCATCCCGATGGCGATGGTGCTGGCGCTTCCGGCGGCGTGGGTCTGCGGGATGGCGGCGGACGGGCTGCAGGAAGCGGGAATCCCGGGACGGGCGGGCTGGCGGAGGTGGGGAACGTGGCTGTCGTGCGGGGTACTGGCGGCGGGGCTGGCCTTCGGGGCGCGGGCGGCGCGGATGTTCTACCTGAACCAGCAGGCGGCGAAGCAGCGGAGCTATGCGAACAGCGGGATGCCGGCGTGGGTGGAATGGGTGCGGGAAAACGTGCCGGAGGAGGGACGGCTGGCGTTCGCGGGCAAGGCGGTCCACGCCTACGGCGGGGGGAACATCGCGTACCTGCCGGTGCTGACGGGGCGGGAGATGATGGCGGACGACTACTACGGGTTCCCGCGGAACACGATCGAATACGACTATCCGCCGCGCTTCTACCGGGCGACGCCGGAGGGGTGGGATTTCTTCGGGCGGGCCTACGGCATCACGCATTGGGCTGCGGCCAAGCCGAGGGAAATCCGCTTCCTGGAGAGCCACCCGGAGCTTTTCACGCACGCGGCGTCGCTGGAAATCGGGAGCTACGCGGTGGAAATCTTCGAGGCGAACGCGTGGCGAGGCGTGCCGGCGACGCGCTTCCTGGAGGGCCGGGGACGGGTCGAGGCGCGCGAGAACGAGTTGGTGGTGCGGCCGGAGCCGGGGCAGGAGCGGGTGGTGCTGCGCTACAACTGGCGGGAGGGGCTGGAATGCGCGACGGCGGGGGCGGAGATCGGCCCGTTCGCGGTGGACGGGAACCTGCGGTTCGTCGAGGTGCGGCCGGGCGGGGCGGATTTCGTGCGCATCCGCTACCGCGCCCACGCGGCGCCGGTGGAACCCAACTACGACGGGCGGTTCCACCATTGAGGAGGAGAAACGGCATGGAACGGAGACGGTTTTCGGGCGCGGCGTGGTTCGGCGGGGCGGTGCTGCTGGCGGCGGCGGGGGTGCGCGTCTGGCAGGCGTGGACGGACCGGGTGCTGGTCCAGCCGGATCCGACGGTGGTGGCCCTCATGGCGAAGCACATGGCGGAGGGGACGGACTGGCCGGTGTTCTTCTACGGGCAGTCGTACATGGGGAGCCTGGAACCGATGGCGAGCGCGCTGTTCGCGAAGCTGATGGGGCCGACGGGGTTCGCGGTGGCGCTGGGGACGGTGTTTTTCGCGATGGTCGCGATGGCGCTGCTGGGGTGGTGGGGCCGGAAGGCGGGGGGGGCGTGGTGCGGGGCGGTGGCGATGGCGGCGGCGCTGTTCGGCCCGCAGGTGTTCCTGAGCTTCCAGTCGGAACCGCGCGGGGGCTACATGGCGGCGCTGGCGGCGGACGCTTTCGTGCTGGCGTGGGCGGCGCCCGTCGCGGCGGCGTGGTGGAAGGGGCGGCGGGTGGCGGCGTGGCGGCTTTTCGCGCTGGGGGCCGCGGCGGGGCTCGGGTTGTGGACGGACCTGATCGTGGTGCCGGCGCTGTGCGCGGCGCTGCTGGTGCTGGCCGTTGGGATGCGGGGACGCTTCTGGCGGCATTGGGGCGGGCTGGCGGCGGGGGTCGGGGGAACGCTCCTCGGCGCGGTGCCGTGGCTGCTCTACAACCTGAAACACGGGTGGCTTTCGCTGGAACTGCCGCACGGGGTCCGTCAGCCGCTGCGGGTCGGCATCCTGAACGCATGGCACCGCTTCCTGATGTTCCAGACGGGAATCCGGACGGCGTTCGGGTGGAACCTGGCGTCGGTGCTGGCGGTGCTGTCGCTGGCGCTGGCGGCGGCGGGAATCGCGGTCTGGCTGGCGCACCTGCGGAAACGGGACGCGGAACGGAATTTCGCGATCGGGGGGACGGTGGCGTTCTGCGCGCTGTTCGCGGCGGCGTTCGCGGTTTCGAGCTTCAACCAGTTCAACACGGGGCGCTACTGGGTTCCCGTCGCGCCTGGGCTGGCGGTGCTGGCCGCGGTGGCGTGCACGGCGGAGGGATGGCGGTTTCGGCGTTGGACGTGCGGGGCCGCGCTGGCGGTGCTGGTGGGGCTGGAGGGGTGGATTTCGGTTGCCAACATCCGGGCGGAGGGGTTGCGGGTTCCGGAATACCGGAAGGGGCAGCTGGCGGTGGAAGAGGGCATCCGGCGGAGCGGCGCGGAAGCGGTGCTGGCGCCGAACCAGTGGTACCAGTTCAACTTTTCCATGGGCGAGGAAGTGGCGGTTTCCGACGGGCGCCAGAAATTCCACGTGCCGACGCTTGCCCGCGCGGACCTGGCGGAAAACGTCGCGTACTCCGCCGGATGGCGCGGCATCACGCACCTGATGGACCGGCTTTCGGTGCCGATCCGCCAGGAAAAGGGCGGCATCGTCCTCGCCGCGGGCCGCCCGCCCGCGAAGCGGTGCGTCCTTGCCGCCGCCGGTGCTTTCGCGGAGGGGACGGAATGGGAAATCCCCTGCGGGGAGGCGGGGGCGTTCGACTCGATCCAGATCATGTTCGAGGGCGAAGGGGCGGGGGGTGAAAACCTGCCGCGCGGCATCGACTTCGACGTGAAGGAAAACGGCGCCTGGCGCGCAGCCGGGCGCGATTTGCCGCTTCTGCCGCTGACGTGGTCGGGCACGCGCGCCTACCTGTCGCACGGCCGGGAACAGGAATTTCCCGTGAAGAGCGGCGGGGCGGAAGCCGTGCGGATCCGTTTCAACCGGATGCGGCGGAACGGTTGCACGCCGGGCGTGGTGTTCTTCCACCGGCGGGATCCGGGGGCCGCGGAAGGGACGGATGAACGGGATCCCGTTGCCACGGCGGCGGCGCTGGCGGAAGACGGCGCGCCGGTGTTCGCGCCGCGCTGGATTTCCAACCGCCTCCTGCGGGCCGGCATCGGGGCGGAACGGCTTCCGGGCGTGAATCCCTACGCTTTCCACGACGGCGAGGACATGGCGGTGCTCCGGCGTTTCCCGGAGGGACGGCCGCTGGTCGTCGTCACCGAAGCGCGGCACCTGGACGCGGCGCTGGACCTGTTGCGGCAGGCCGGGGTGCGGACGCCGGAGCCGGACGGGATTTTCCCGGCGTCCCTGGAGGGGGAGTGGGCCGTGTTCCGCCTGGAAGCGCAGACGTCCTCCCGCCCGTTGCGGTGGAACGGGTCCCTTTTCCTGTAAAACGGCCGATTTTCCGGAATCGGGGGATTTTTGCCAAGGTTTGGCAAAAACGGGCCATTTTTGCCAATGCTTGGCAAATCGGTTGCCCGGGCAAAAACCGCTGGGGGCGGGTCAGGAGCGGATGTGGATGCGGCGGCGGAGGTAGGTGGGGGTGTCGAGGTCGGTTTCGGAGGGGAAGGGGGCCTGTTCGGCGGGGGCGGGGGCGTCGGCGGGGGCGGCATCGGGGGAGAAGAGGCTGGCCTGGCCGTCGGGGGCGGTTTTGCGGCGGCGGGAGGCGGTGGCGGAATCGGCGAGGGGCGCGGGGCGGGGAGGGGAAAGGGGGCGGGCGGGAGGGGTCCAGCGTTCGGCGGCGAGGACGGTGATGACGACGCGGCCGGCGTAGTCGTCGAGGAGGGCGGCGCCGATGGAAATCTGGGCGTCCTTGCGGGCGACGTCGGTGATGCGGGTGCGGATGCGGTGGAGTTCGTCGAGGGAGAGGTCGCGGCCGCCGATGACGTTGATGAGCATGGCGCCGGCGTTGGCGAGGATGGAGGAGTGGTCGAGACCGGGGCCTTCGAGGAGGGCGTTGATGGCGTCTTCGACGCGGTCGGGGCCGGTGCCTTCGCCGTAGCCGAAGGTGCATTCGTTGTCGGCGTTTTCGACGAGGGTCTGGAGGTCGGAGAAGTCGTAGTTGAGAGGGTTGTCGCGGGCGAGGAGGGACCAGAGTCCGCGGAGGGCGGCGGCGACCATGCGGTCGGTTTCGGCGAAGGAGGCTTCGAGGGTGGCGCCGCGGGGGAGGAGGGTGCGGAGGTGTTCGTTGGGGAAGACGACGACGGCGTCGGCGGCGTCGCGGAGGGCGGGGAGGCCGTTGCGGGCGGTGTTCATGCGCTGGGAGCCCTCGACGGCGAAAGGGGTGGTGACGTAGGCGAGGGTCAGGGCGCCGGCCTTGCGGGCGGCGCGGGCGACGACGGGGGCGGCGCCGGTGCCGAAGCCGCCGCCGAGGGAGGCGAGGATGATGAGCAGGTCGGTGTCGGCGACCATGGCGGAGAGGGCGTCGGGGGCTTCGTCGGCGGCCATCTGGCCGAGGCGGATGTCGCCGCCGCAACCGAGGTGGTGGGTGATGCCTTCGCCGAGGAGGTGCTTTTCGGGAATGTCGAGGGATTGGAGGGCGGTGGCGTCGGTGTTGGCGGCGGCGGCGGGGGGCGGGGCGGGCCAGGAGGCGAGGATGCGGTCGAGGATCTTGCCGCCGCCGCCGCCGAGGGCGACGATCTTCATGCGGAAGCGGTCTTCGCGCTGGAGGTAGGCTTCTTCGGGTTCGTAGGGCATGGTTTCGTAGGGGTTGATCATGGGATCCTCGCGGGGGTGGGGGAGGGTCACTTCTTCAGGCCGAACCAGCGTTTGACGGCGCCGACGACGTCGATGCGGCTTTCGGCGGCATGGAGGCGTTCGCGGTGGATGCGCTCGACGGCGCCGACGATGGTGGCGTAGTCGGGGCGGGCGTAGGCGTCGGAAAGGTTGGGGTTGCAGACGGGGGCGCCGATGTCGCAGTGGAGGCCGAAGACGCGTTCGGCGAGGTCGGAGACGCCGGGGAGGCAGCTGCCGCCGCCGGTGAGGACCAGCCCGTGGATCTGCTCGGTGCGGAAGCCGCCGGAGCGGAGGCGGTCGCGGATGAGCTGGAAGGTTTCTTCCATGCGGACGTGGATGACGGTTTCGAGGTCGGAGAGGATGGCGACGCGGGGGGGGGCTTCGGGTTCGACGGGAAGCTGGATGCGGTTGGTGCGGCCGGTGGCCTGGATCATGGCCTGGCCGTGGGAGTGCTTGAGGTTGCGGGCGGCTTCGGTGGTGAGGCGGAAGGCGCGGGCGATGTCGTTGGTGACGTGGTCGCCGCCGACGGGGAGGGAGCCGGCGTCGGCGATGGTCTGGTCGGCGTAGAGGACGTAGTCGGTGGTGCCGGCGCCGAGGTCGAGGAGGGCGACGCCTTCGTGCTTCTGGGCGGGGGAAAGGACGGAGGTGGCGGCGCAAAGTCCGCTGAAGTAGATGTCTTCGACGTCGAGGTCGAGGTCCTTGAAGACGCCGACGACGGTGCGGCAGTGGGTGCCGGTGGTGTGGACGACGAGCATGTCGGCTTCGAGGACGGCGCCTTCGAGGCCGACGGGGTTGAGGGTTTCGACGCCGTCGACGCGGTAGGTTCGGAAAACGGTGCGCATGATGACCTGGCCGGGAGGGAGGGGGACGTTCCGGGCGTCGTCGCGGGCTTTCTTGCAGTCCTCTTCGGTGATTTCGCCGTCGACCGCCCAGCGGCCGGTGGAACGGCGGCTGGAAACGCGGGAGCCGGAGAGGGCGACGACGACGCGGCGGACGGGGCGTTCGAGTTCCGGTTCGATCTTCCGGATGGCGGCGTCGATGCAGACGGAGAGGTCCTTCAGGGAGGAAACTTCGCCCTTGCGGACGCCGCGGGAGGGGATTTCGGCGAGGGCGAGGATGGAGCATCCGCCGTTTTCTTCGGATTCGGCGGCGACGGCGCGGATGGTGGAGGTGCCGATTTCGACGGCGACGATGGGTTCATTTCGCATGGGCGGGGGATTCCTGGGGTTGTTCCGGGACGCGGCCGACGTAGTTGGCGGCCATGGTGAGATCGTATTCGGGGAAGGAGAGGCCTTTCGCGGCGGCGACGCGGAGCATGACGGGCAGGCGGTCGAGCTTGTTCGTCATGTCGGCGGAGGAGAGGCGGACGGCGACGGGGCCTTCGAGGGAAAGGGTGAAAAGGCCGTCTTCTTCGACGGTGACGGCTTCGAGGCGGACTTCCGGGCGCATGGCGGGACGCGCGCAGAGTTCCAGGATGCGCATGACGTCCGGGAAGGCGGGATCTTTCACGACGGCGCCGGGGAGCATCGCGACGTCGCGGAGGCCGAGGAGGAGCGGCAGGGCGGGGCGGACGGACTTGGGGCCGAGGACGTGGCCGGTGGCGTCGACGGCGAGGGCGCTGCCGAGTCGGGCGACGGCGGTGCGTTCGCCGATTTCGATCAGGAGGGTGTCCGGAAACTGCCGGGCGACGCGCGCCCAGGCGACGGCGGAAACCTTTTCGAGGGCGGCGCGCATTTCGTCCGGGCGGACGGCGAAGAGGTTGTCGCCGGTCCGGGCGCGGGCGCATTCCCGGACGAACGGAGCGGGGATGGTGTCGTTGCCCGTGACGATGACGTGGCGCACGGCGAAAAAGTCGTTTTCGAGGAATCCGCGCCGCCAGACGAAGCGGCCCGCGTGCCAGAGCCCGAAGCCCGCGGCAACCGTTCCCGCCACGACCAGCAGGGCTATGGCGATGCCGCGGCGCACGGCGTTCCTGCCGCTTTTTCGGCGGCGGCGGACGGCACCGGGGGCGGGTGCGCCGGAACGGGGACTGGCGGAAGCGGGGGACATGGGGGTTTCCAACCATCATGCCACAGGCGCGCCCCCGCGCAAAGAGCGATTTCCCGCGCGCCGGACGCTTTTTTGCGGTTGTCTTCGGGCGGGAAGGGGGGCAATCTGCATCCCATGAGCTTTTTTCCCGTTTTCCCGCGCCGTGAATGGGGCGCGTTTTTCCTGGCGCTGGCGCTGGCGGTGCCAATCAGCGCGTTCAGCCTGTTCCGGCACGGTTTGTGGCGTCCGGCGGAGGCGCGCGAGGCGGGCATCGCCTGCGACATGCTCGAAAGCGGCAACTACGCGGCGACGACGCTGAATTTCGAGCTGTTCCTCGAAAAACCGCCGCTTTACACGTGGGCCATCGCCCTGCCGATCCGGGTGTTCGGGCGGCATGCGTGGGCGGTGCGGATTCCGGTGCTGCTGTTCACGCTGGGGACGCTGGCGCTGGCGTATCCGCTGGCGCGGCGCTACACGGGACGGCGGGGCGCGGTGGCGGCGGTGGCGATGCTCTCGACGATGGCGCTCTTCATCGAAGTCAACCACGGCGCGATGATCGACAACGGCATGTTGTTCTTCATCGTGCTGGCGATGCTGGCGTTCCTGCGGATGGACGCCTTCCCGCCGGGCGCGGGCGGGTGGCGGTTCGCGGGCTGGGCGGCGCTTTTCTACGGGGCGGTGGGCGCGACGTTCCTGTGCAAGGGAGCCATCGGCGTGTTGCTGGTGGCGGGGGCGGCGGGGGGGCACTGCCTGTGCACGCGGCGCTGGGCGCCGCTCCGCCCGGCGGCGCTCGCGGCGGCCGCCGTGGCGCTTCCGGCGACGGCGGGAAGCTGGCTGTGGGCGCTGTGGGCGCGGGGCGGCGCGGAATACTACCGGGTGTTTTTCGTCGAAAACCATCTGCACCGGCTGCTCGGTTCCTACGGGCCGACGGCACCGTGGCACTACTACCTCCCGCTCGTTCTCGCGGCGCCGCTTCCGTGGACGCCGCTCCTGGCGGGCGGCGCCGTCCTGGCGGTCCGCGAATCGCGGGCGCCGGCGGGCACGGCGGGGGAGGGCCAGACGCCGCGCCAGCGCTGGCTGTTCCTGGCGTGGTGGACGGGGTGGATGCTGTTCCTGCTGAGCGCGTCCGCCGGGAAGGACAACCAGTACATCCTGCCGCTCCTGCCACCGCTGGCCGTCCTCTGCGGCGCGTGGACGGAAAAATGGCTTTCCGGGGCCGCGGTGGCCCGCTGGGAGTGGGTGCTGGCTTCGATCCCGGTGCTCTTCTGGTCGCTGGCCCTGCCGGTGGTCCCGTGGGTGCCGGCGGTGGCGCACCGCGCGTTTTCCTGGAGCGCGCTGGCGTGGGAACTCGCGCTGGCGGCGCTTTCCTGGGCGGCCCTGCGCGCGTTTTTCCGCCACCGGCGCGCGGAAGCGGCCTCGTGGACGGCCCTGCAGCTCGTGGCGTTCGGCTGCGCAACCGGCGTGTTCCTCGAAGGCGTGCTGGACGAAGCGAAATCCACCCGCGAACTCGCGGAAATCGTGCGGGAAGCGACCCGCGGCGGAACGCTTTACGCCTCCGCCCTCAACGAAAACACGGAAGGCGCGCTCATTTTCCACGGCGTCCGCCCCCGGCGCGTCCCGGACGAAGCGGAAGCCCGCCGGATCGGGACCTCGCCGGAACCCGCCTACATGTTCGGGGCCGGCAACCGCTGGGGCCGCCTCTTCTCCGGGCATCTCCTGGAACAGGGCTGCTGGCGGCCCGTCTTCGAGCGGGACGTCAACGGCCACCCCTACTGGCTGCTCGCCAACGACGCCGTTCCGCCGGCGGGGGACCCCTGATGCGCCACGCGGCCTTTCCGCCCTGCTGGGACGCATCGTGCGAAATCCTGATCCTCGGCAGTTTCCCCAGCGTGAAATCGCGGGCGGAGGGGTTCTACTACGGCCACCCGCAAAACCGCTTCTGGCGGACCCTTGCCGGGGCGTTCGGCGAACCCGTGCCGCGGGACATTCCCGCGAAAAAGCGGCTGCTCCTTTCGCACCGCGTCGCGCTCTGGGACATGGCGGCCTCATGCGAAGTCGCCGGGTCGATGGATGCGGACCTGCGGCGGATCCGCACGGTGGACCTGCGCCCGCTGATGGCCGCAGCGCCGATCCGCCGCATCCTGCTCAACGGGCGGAAGGCGGAAGCGCTGTTTCTCGCGCATTTCCCGCAGTGGGCGTCCCTCGCGCGCTATCTGCCATCCACCAGTCCCGCCAACCCCCGTTTCGATCCCGCCGCCTGGCGCGCCGCGCTGCGGGAGGGGGAGAATGGGAATTGACGGGAAAAGGGCGGCGGCGGTATATTCGGAACAATTTACAAGGCGAGGAACGGTTTTCCGCGCCGCGAACATCAAATCCCCAACGGAGAATTCCCAAATGGCTATCAAAATCGGCATCAACGGTTTCGGACGCATCGGCCGCATGGTCTTCCGCGCCGCCGTCAAAAACTTCCAGGACATCGAAGTGGTCGGCATCAACGACCTGCTCGAACCGGACTATCTCGCCTACATGCTCAAGTACGACAGCGTGCACGGGATTTTCGACGGCGACATCGCGGTGGAAGGTTCCACGCTGGTGGTCAACGGCAAGAAGATCCGCCTGACCGCCGAGAAGGATCCCGCGAACCTGAAGTGGGACGAAGTCGGCGCCGAAGTCGTCGTCGAATCCACCGGCCTGTTCCTCACCGACGAGAAGGCCCGCGCCCACATCGCCGCCGGCGCCAAGAAGGTCATCATGTCCGCCCCCTCGAAGGACGCGACCCCGATGTTCGTCTACGGCGTGAACGACAAGTCCTACGCCGGCCAGGACATCATCTCCAACGCTTCCTGCACGACCAACTGCCTCGCGCCCATCTCCAAGGTCCTGAACGACGCGTTCGGCATCAAGCGCGGCCTGATGACCACGATCCACGCCGCCACCGCGACGCAGAAGACCGTGGACGGCCCCTCCAAGAAGGATTGGCGCGGCGGCCGCGGGATCCTCGAAAACATGATCCCGTCCTCCACTGGCGCCGCCAAGGCCGTCGGCAAGGTCCTGCCTTCCCTGAACGGCAAGCTGACGGGCATGTCCGTCCGCGTCCCGACCTCCGACGTCTCCTTCGTCGACCTGACCGTCGAACTCGAAAAGGCCGCCAGCTACGACGAAATCTGCGCCGCCATGAAGGCCGCCAGCGAAGGCGAACTGAAGGGCGTCCTGGGCTACACCGACGAAGCGGTCGTTTCCACCGACTTCCGCGGCGACGCCCGCACGTCGATCTTCGACGTCAAGGCCGGCATCCAGCTCGACCCGACGTTCGTCAAGATCTGCGCCTGGTACGACAACGAATGGGGCTATTCCAACAAGGTGCTGGAAATGGTCCGCGTGATCACCAAGTAAGCGCATCCGCCAGACGCGCGAACGCCGCCGGGTTCCCCGGCGGCGTTTTTCGTGCCTTTCCGGGAATCTCCGGAGGACGTTGACGGAACCCGGCGAATCTGGCAGATTGCCGGGCAGGCACACACGCCAAGACAAGGAGACGGGAAGCCATGGATTCCGAAAAGAAAAGTCCGGAAGGTTGCGCGATGGCGGGGTTGCGCCGCATCGGATGCACGGTGGCGGGCCTGTTCCTTTTCGCCATCGCCTTTGCGGCGGTGGAGCCGCAGGTCGAAGCCTGGTGGCACCGGGGGAAGATGCGCTGGCGCTTTTCCAAACAGATGGCGGCGCCGGGCGAATACGCGGCGATGCCCTACGCGGAACTGGAGGTGCTGCTGGCGCCCGGCTTCACGGTGGGCGACGCCTACGCGCATTTCGGGAAGCCGCGGCGCGCGTCGAATCCCTACCAATCCGGCGCGGACCTTTTCCTCTACGACGACATCGGGTTTGCAAGGTCCCGCGGGCAGGGGGACGGAAGCGGACGGGTGACGCGTTTCCAGCTCGTCTTCACGAATTTCGTCTTGAAGGACTGGTGGCCCCTGGAAATCGAGGGCGTCGGCATCCGCGACGACCGCGGACGGTGGACCGACGAGGGGAAAGAGCTTCGTGCCAAGGAAAAATGGCCCGGCTCGAAGCAGGACGAAAGCCACCCGCTTGACGAATAGCGCGGTTCTCCGGGAAGCGGCCCCGGGGCGCGTCAGGAGGAGAGGGCGGAGAGGAAGGCGGGGATGGCGTCAGCGGGGAGGTCGCGGAAGACGAGGGGGCGGAAGCTCCTGGGGGCGTGGGGGTTGTCGGACAAGGGGAACCGGATGTCGGCGCAACGGCGTCCGCGGTGGCGGATGGTCGGGACGACCCGGCAGGGCCGGAGGACGGCGCACATGCGGTCGGGGAAATCGACGAACAGGACGCGGCGATCGGTGACGGCGCACGCGCGCCGCCGCCGGGCGGCGGCCGCCAGAAGCGGCATGGAGAGTTGCAGCAGGACGAGAAACGCCATCCACAGGCGCAGGAACAAATCGGAAAAGGCGGTGCAGACGCCGATGGCGCCGAAGCGTCCGGCGAGCATCGGGGCGAGCATCCGGAGATGGCGGAGGGTAGCTTCGGGTGCATGGAGGAGGAAGGCCGCCGGTCCGCCGCGGTAGTGGGCGAAGCACCAGAGGAGAAAGAGGCCGATTGCGGGGCAGAAAACGTCGAAGAACGAAAGACGCCAGCGCGGGCGGGCGGCCCAGAGAACGCGTTCGCCGGGGGCGAGGAGGGAGAGAATCCGGTCGCGCGTTTTGGGCGGCATGTCCGGCGGGAAGGCACGGGCGGAGCCGACGGGCGTACCGGAAGCGGGCGGCGGGGCGCCGAGAAGGCATTGCAGGGTGTTGGCGGCAAACGCGGCGTCTGCGGCGCGCAGGGGGCCGATGCCGGCGCATCCGGCGGGCGAAAGATCCGGGGCGGAGGCGTGGCACCAGAGGGTGGCGACGCCGCGGGTGTGGAAAACGGTGACGGCGGCGAGCCGGTCGCGCGGGAGGACGCCGCCGCCGGGCAGGAGGATTCTCCGGTCGGTGACGAGGGTATGGCACGTGGCGAAGCGTCGGGCGAGCGTCGCGAAAAAGATGATGGGCACCAAGGTGCAGAGGGCGGTCGCGATGGCAATGACGGAAACTTCGCCGAGCACGCCGGAACGGGCGGCAACGCGGAGGACGTTGCCGGAAGAATCGAGGAACACGGTCGTGCCCGGAGGGGCGTCGGCGGGATTGTCGGCCACGGCGGCGTCGAAGGGGAATGCGGTGGTCGCCAGCGAGAGGCCGCCAACCAGCAGCAAAACCCATGCGAAGACTTTGAGCGACACGGCGAAAAGGCCGTGGGCCGAAGGGGTACCGCTCCAAAGGGCGGTTTCGCCGGGTTCGAGGGGCCAAGGGGCGGAGGAAGGGGTCATGGGGGCATTATAGGGGGCGGGGGAGAGGGGAGGAAGGAAAAAGGGGCGGCCCGCTGCATGGCGGGAGGGAGGCAAAAAAAATACGGAAGGCCCGAAGGGGGCCTTCCGCGAACCGGGGAAAGGGGGATTACTTGTTGAAGCCCTTTTCGGTGAGGTATTTGACGACGTCGCCGACGGTTTTGAGCTTTTCGGCGTCTTCATCGGGGATTTCGGCGCCGAATTCTTCTTCGAACGCCATCACGAGCTCGACGGTGTCGAGGCTGTCCGCGCCGAGGTCTTCGATGAAGGAGGCTTCGGGGGTGACCTGTTCGGCGTTGACGCCGAGCTGTTCCACGATGATCTCTTTGACTTTGTCTTCAAGTGCCATGGTTTCTATTCCTTGGGTTTGAGTTTTGTGGTGTATTAAAGGGTGAACGGGCGAGGAATGCAAGCCCGGTTTTTCGTCAGTGCATGGTCATGCCGCCGCAGACGGCGAGAACCTGGCCGGTGATGTAGGAGGCGCGGGGGGAGGCGAGGAAGGCGACGGCGTCGGCGACGTCGGAGGGTTCGCCGGGGCGGGCGAGGGGGATGATGGAGAGCATGGAGGCGCGGATGTTCTCGGGGATGGCGTCGGTCATGGCGGTGTGGATGAAGCCGGGGGCGATGGCGTTGACGCGTACGTTGCGGGGGCCGAGTTCGCGGGCGGCGGTCTTGGTGAGGGCGATGAGGCCGGCCTTGGAGGCGGTGTAGTTGGCCTGGCCGACGTTGCCCATGAGGCCGACGACGGAGGCGAGGTTGACGATGGCGCCGGCGCGCTGCTTCATCATGATGCGGGCGACGGCCTTGGTCATGAGGAAGGCGCCCTTGAGGTTGACGGAGAGGACGGCGTCCCAGTCGGCTTCGGACATGCGGACGAGGAGGGCGTCGCGGGTGATGCCGGCGTTGTTGACGAGGATGTCGATGCGGGAGAAATCGGCGTGGATCTGCTTGACGGCTTCGTCGGCGGAAGCGGCGTCGGCGACGTTGCAGGCGTAGGTGCGGGCGGTGCGTCCGGCTTCGCGGACCATGGCGGCGGTTTCTTCGAGCCATTCGGCCTTGAGGTCGGCGAGGGCGAGGTCGGCGCCGTCCTGCGCGAGGCGGAGGGCGATGGCCTGGCCGATGCCGCGGGCGGCGCCGGTGACGATGGCGATCTGGTTTTCGAGGGGTTTCACGGGTGTTCCTTTCGTTTGGGCGTTTCAGGGGGCTTGGAGGGCGCTGCGGGCGGTATCGGTGTCGGAGACGGAGGAGACGGCGACGGCGGGGATGATGCGGCGGGCGAGTCCGGCGAGGACGGTGCCGGGGCCGAGTTCGAGGGCGGAATCCATTCCGGCGGCGGCCATGGCGGCGAAGGAATCGGACCAGCGGACGGACGAGGCGACTTGGGCGACCATGAGGCGGCGGATGGAGTCGGGGTCGGCGTGGGGAGCGGCGGTGACGTTGCTCCAGACGGGGACGGCGGGGGCGCGGATGGGGATGTCGCGGAGGAAGGTTTCGAGGCGGTCGGCGGCGGGCTTCATGAGGGAGGAGTGGAAGGCGCCGGCGACGGTGAGGGGGAGGGCGCGCTTGGCTCCGGCGGCTTTCGCGGCGGCGGCGGCGGCGGGGATGCGGTCGGCATGGCCGGAAAGGACGGTCTGGAGGGGGGAGTTGTAGTTCGCGACTTCGAGGCCGGTTTCGGCGGCGACGCGCGCGACGGCGTCGGGGGGGAGGCCGATGACGGTGAGCATGCCGCCGGGGGTGGCTTCGCAGGCTTCCTGCATGTAGGTGCCGCGGGCGCGTAGGATGCGGAGGGCGTCTTCGAAGGTGACGGCGCCGGCGGCCCAGAGGGCGGCCCATTCGCCGCTGGAAAGGCCCGCGGCGCCGGCGGCGGAGGCGCGGTCGAAGCCGAGTTCCTCCAAGGCGGCGAGGGCGGCGGCGCTGACGGCGAATATGGCGGGCTGGGTGTTGCAGGAGCGGGTGAGTTCCTCGATGGGGCCTTCGGCGCAGAGGCGGAGGAGGTCGAAGCCGAGGACGGCGGAGGCGCGGTCGAAGAGGGCCTTGCAGGCGGGGAAGGCGGCGGCGAGGTCGCGGCCCATGCCGACGGTCTGGGCGCCCTGGCCGGGGAAAATCAGCATGCGGGACACGGGGCTACCTCCATTCGATGACGGTTGCGCCCCAGGAAAGTCCGCCGCCGAAGGCGACCATGAGGACTTTCTTGCCGGGGGTGACGATGCCTTTTTCGACGGCTTCGGCGAGGGCGATGGGGATGGAGGCGGCGGAGGTGTTGCCGTAGCGGTCGAGGTTGAGGAAGACGCGGTCCATGACGGGCTTGCCGCCGAGACGGTCGGCGACGGCCTCGATGATGCGGAGGTTGGCCTGGTGGGGGATGAGGACATCGACCTGGTCGAGGGTCAGGCCGGCTTCTTCGACGGCCTGGAGGGAGGCGCGGGAGAGGGTCTGGACGGCGATTTTGAAGGTTTCGCGGCCCTGCATGTGGACGAAGTGGGCGTGTTCGGCGACGGACCGTTCGCAGGCGGGGAAGCGGGAGCCGCCGCCGGGGATGCAGAGGGTGTGTCCCTTGGCACCGTCGACGCCGAGGACGGAGGAGAGGATGCCGGAGCGGTCGGAGGGACGGATGACGGCGGCGCCGGCGCCGTCGCCGAAGAGGACGCAGGTGTTGCGGTCGGACCAGTCGGTGATGGTGGAGAGTTTTTCGGCGCCGATGGCGAGTGCGGTGCGGACGCGGCCGGATTCGACGGCGGCGCAGGCGGAATCGAGGGCCATGAGGAAGCCGGTGCAGGCGGCGGAGAGGTCGTAGCCGTAGGCGCGGGAAGCGCCGAGGTTTTCCTGGACGAGGCAGGCGGTGGCGGGGAAGGTGAAGTCGGCGGTGGAGGTGCCGAGGTAGATGGCGTCGACGTTGGCGGGGTCCACCTGGGCCATGGCGAGGGCCTTGCGGGCGGCGGCGGTGGCCATGTCGGAGGTGTATTCGTTGCCGGCGGCGATGTGGCGCTCGCGGATGCCGGTGCGGGAGACGATCCATTCATCGTTGGTGTCCACGATCTTTTCGAGGTCCGCGTTGGTGAGGACCTTGGAGGGGGCGTAGGAGCCGACGCCTGCGATTTTGGCGAAGGTTGGGGCGGATTTTTTCATCGGGGGAAGTGTAGGGTTGTTTGCGGGGGCAGGCAAGAAAGATTGGCGGGCGCGCGCGGGGAGGGGGTCATTCGGCGGGTTTCGGCGCGGGGGCGTCGTCCCAGGGGATGCGGGGGGCGTCCTTCCAGAGGCCTTCGATGTCGTAGTAGGCGCGCATGGCGGGGGTGAAGACGTGGACGACGAATTCGAGGTAGTCGAGGGCGATCCAGTCGTTGCCGCGCTCGCCGCAGCGGCGGTAGGCGCCGAGGGAGGGCTTGCCGGCGCGCATCTTGGCGGCAACTTCCTCGACGAGGGCGCGCAGGTGGGGCTGGTTCATGCCGGTGCAGAGGATGACGTAGTCGCAGACGTTCGATTTGCCGGTGAGGTCGAGGATGGCGATGTCCACGCCCTTGCGGGAGGAGAGGGCCTTGCAGGCGCGGGCGACGAGGCGCTTGAGCTGGAGGGGGGTGGAGCGGACGAGTTTGGGCTCGGGGGCGGCCTTGGCGCGTTTCGGGCGGGCGGCGGGGGCTGCGGCGGCGGTTTTTTGGGCCTTTTTTGCGTTTTTTTTGGCTTTTTCGACCGTTTTTTTCGTTTTTTCGGCGGTTTTCGGCGTTTTTTCGGCGGATTTCGCGGTCATCGGTAGAGTCCTTTGGTTTGGATGTAGCGGAGGACGGCATCGGGGAGAACGTCGGGAGGCAGGGAGCGGCCGGAGCGGATGGCGGCGCGGATGTCGGCGGAAGCGATGGTACGCGGGACGCCGGTGCGGCAGTCGGCGAGCAGGCGGCGGGCGGCGGGAAGGGGGAGGCGGAGGTCTTCGGGCGCGGGGATGGGGAAGCCGGGGCGGGCGTAGGTGGCGAAACGGGCGAGGGAAAGCAGTTCGAGGGGGTCTTTCCACTCGTGGAGGGAAAGGAGGCTGTCGGCGCCGGCGACGAAGGTGAAATCGGCGTCGGGATTGGCGGTGCGGAGGGCGCGGAGGGTGTCGACGGTGTAGGAGGGAGGCGGACGGTCGAGTTCGACGGGGAGAACCCGCATGCCGGATTCGCCGAGGAGGGCGAGGCGGAGCATTTCGAGGCGGTCGGCGTCGGATGCGTGGGTCTGCGTTTTCAGCGGGGAACGGGCGCAGGGGAGGAACCAGACTTCGCCGAGGCCGAAATCCGCTTTCGCGGCGCGCGCGATGGCGATGTGGGCGCAGTGGACGGGGTCGAAGGAGCCGCCGAGAAGGCCGATCTGGCGGCGCGCGTTCACCAGGCGAGGGTGGATTGGGACTGGGATTTGTCGGAACCGGAGACGGTGATGTCGCCGAGGACGATGACGGGGATTTCGTTGCCGCGAACCCAATAGCGGTAGCCGCGGACGACCACCGTGCGGCCGACGAAACCGCGCAGTTCGGCGGAATCGCCCTTGATGTGGCAGAGGGTTTCGGCACCGGCGGCGCGGGCGTCGCGGCGGATGAGGCGGTAGGGCGCGTAGCCGCAGAGCGGGGCGTTGCGGAGGTCGCCTTCGATGCGGACGGCCTTGCCCTGGTCGGGGGAAGGCTCGATGTCCAGCTCGTCGACCCAATTCTGGTGGAAAAGCGGTTTGGTGGGGGCGATTTTGCGCGGCGCGGCGGCTTGCGGCGCGGAAGCGACCGGCGCGGCGGAAGAGGCGGGAATCGCGGGTTGCGGCTGGACGGCGGGACGCGGCTGGACGGGGCGGACGGCCTGTTGCGGCGTCTGCGGACGCGCTTGCGGATGGGACTGCGACTGGGATGCCACCGGGGCCGGCGCGTGAATCTGCGGTTGGGGTTGCGGCTGGGGCTGGTGGGTCGCGGCGTGGACCTGCGGTTGCGGGCGGAGCGGCTGTTGCGGTTGCGGCGCCGGGGACGCGGTACGGCTGGGCGTGGAAGGCGCGATGGTGCCGCTTGGCGGCGGGGGAACGGCGGCGGGCGACGCGGTTTCCGGGACGATGGTGCGGGCCGGGTGTCCCGGGAGAGGCGGCGGCGCGACGGGTTCGAAGGTCGGCACATGGGCGGTTTTGGCGGGCGCGCCCGGCGTGGAAGGGGAGATGTGCGGGGTTTCGGTGATGACGGGGGCGGGCTTCGGCGCGGGTTTCGGGGGCGGCGGGGCCGGTTTCTTCGCGGAAGCGGTTTCGGTCTTGCGCGCGGGCTTTTCGGGAGGCGGGGGCGGCGGGGCCGGTTCTTCCACTTCGTGGATGGGGGCGGCGGAAGCGTGGATTTCTTCGACGGCGTCGGCGGAAACGTAGAGGAGGAGGATCGACGGGGCCGAGAGGCGGCACCAGCCGTTTTCGGAGCCGGTGGACATCACGCGGGTGCCGCGAGGGAGGGTGCCGACGAGGTCGTGGCGGATGCCGGGGCCGGAGCGCACCTGGCCCTGGCGGGCGGCGACGCGGTTGCCTTCGACGAGGTCTTCGCTGATCCAGACCGAGGCGCTTTCGGGGGCGGAAACGGCGTACCAGCCGGAGAGGGCCTCCTGCGCGAAGAGGATGTCGCCCGGCTGCGCGCGGCCGACTTCGTCGGCGGAAGCGTCGGCGCGGGTGCGGAGGGGAGTGGAGGTGCGGACGGAGAGCCGCGTTTCCGCCCGGACGGAAACGGCGAAAAGAAGGATGAAGGCCGCGGCGAACGGGGCGCGGACCGGCGGAAGGAAAAATTTCATGCGGGCGACTCTAGCGGAAGCGCGCGGACGCGTCATGCCCAAAATTGCGGGAATGGCGGGGTGGAAAGGAAGCGCGGACAGGTGGGAGGCGGGGTCAGGAGGACGGGGTGGAGAGGAGGAGGGCGAGGGCGGTGGAGGCGGCGTCGAGTTCGGCGGTGTCGATGTATTCGACGGTGGCGTGGCCCTGCTTGATGCTGCCGGGGCCGAATACGACGGTTTCGGCGGAGCGGGGAGAGAACACGGAGGCGTCGCAACACCAGCGGACGCCGCCGGGGGAGGAATCGAGTCCGGCGGCTCGGCAGGCGGCGAGGAGTTCGCGGACGAGGGCGGAATCGCCGGAGGTGAGAAGGGCGGCGTTCTGCTGGGTCTGGCGGAGGGTGGCGGCGAGGCACAGGCCTTCGTGCACGAGGTCGTCGAGAATGCGGCGGAGGGCGGTCTTGACATCTTCGATGTCTTCGCCGGGGACGACGCGCCAGTCGAGTTCGAGGTGGCAGGAGGGGGGGACGACGTTTGGGGCGATGCCGCCGCGGATGACGCCGAGGTTCATGGAGGGGGCGCCGACGAGAGGATGCCGGTTGGCGGCCGCTTCGGCGGCGGCGTAGGCATCGAGGCGGCGGGCGAATTCCATGGCGGCGCGGATGGCGTTGAGGCCGACTTCGGGGTTGGAACCGTGGGCGGAGCGGCCGGTGAAGTCGATTTCGAGGGCGGCGATGCCCTTGCTGGCGTGGACGACGCGGGTTTCGGTGGGTTCGAGGACGATGGTGCGGTCGATGTGCGGCGGGAGGATGGGGAGGGCGGCGCGGGCGCCGTTGTTGCCGGTTTCCTCGGCCATGGCGGCGAGGAAGAGGATGGCGTCGCCGCGGGCTTCGAGGGCGGCGAGGTCGATGCGGGCGAGGGCGTCCATGGCGGCGGCCATGGGGCCTTTGCAGTCGGCGGCGCCGCGGCCGTAGAGGCGGCCCCCGCGGATTTCGGCGGCGAAGGGGTCGTGGAGCATGCCGTCGATGCCGACGGTGTCCATGTGGGCTTCGAGGAGCCAGGTGCGGCGGGGGGCGGCGGGGCCGCGGCGGGCGAGGAGGTTGGAGCGTCCGGGGATGACTTCCTGGGTTTCGACGGAGAAGCCGAGGCCGGACATGTAACGGGCGAAGAAGTCGGCCATCCGGGATTCGCCGCCGATTTCGTCGGGGCGGTCGGTCTGGGTGGGTTCGACGCTGGGGAGGGCCACCAGTTGGCGCAGGAGGGGAACGGCGTTGGATTGTTTCATGGGGCATCCTTTCCGGAGATGCGGCTGTTATACGCCAAGGGACGGGACGGCCCAACTTCCTTTTTCGGGGGCGGAAACGGATTTTGCCAAGGTTCGGCAAAAAGCGGCGGATTTTGCCAAGCATTGGCAAATTCCGCGGCGGGCCGGATTTGGGTTTTGCCAAGGTTTGGCAAAAACGGGGCATTTTTGCCAAGCCTTGGCAAACCGGTCGCCCGGGCAAAAACCGGCGGGGGGAAGGGAAAGGGCGGGGGGTTATTGGGCGGTCTGGGAGGAGAGGGCTGCGAGGCGCTGGCGGGCGGTGGCGGCGGCGGCGGTGCCGGTGGCGAAGGGGGATTCGAGGAATTCGCGGTAGGTGTTGAGGGCGGCGGTGGCGTCGCGGATCTTCTCGAAGCAGGCGGCGGAGCGGATGTAGGCGTGGGCGACGGCGTCGGGGTAGGCGCGGTAGAGGACGTAGATGCGCTGGTAGTAGGGGATGGCTTCGTTGTACTTCTGCTGGGCTTCCATGCAGGCGCCGATGCCGAGGAGGGCTTCGGGTTTCACGGAGCGGGGGGCGGAGCGGGAGGCGAGGAGGGTGTTGTAGTCGCGGATGGCGTCGGCGTAGGAGCCGAGTCCCTGGAGGGCCTGGGCGCGGGCGAAGGTGGCGTCCATGAGCTGGTCGAGTTCGGCGGCGTTCTGGAGGACGTGGTTGGCGTGGAAGAGGGCGTTGGCGTAGTCCTTCTCGTCGAGGGCGGCGTTGGCGAGGACGGCGTGGGCGGCGGGGGCGTGGCGGGAGTCGGGGTAGCGGTCGAGGAGGAGTTCGAGGTTGCCGATGCCGTTTTCGCGGTGGCCGGCGGCGAGCCAGGCGTGGCCGAGCCAGGAGAGGGTGTCGGGGCCGAGGATTTCGGGGCGGTAGCGGCCGGCGAAGGCGGGGAGGCGGGCGGCGGTTTCGGCGGGGGGGAGGAGGTCGAGTCCGGCGGCGTCGAGGCGGGCGGCGAGGGTGAGGCGCTGGGCGGAGAGGGCGCGGTCGTGGCGGGCGCGGAGTTCGGCGGGGTAGGCCTTGGGGTCGCCGGGGTACATCTTGGAGAGGTCGGCGAGCATGAGGTCGAAGCCTTCCCAGGCGGGGGTGTTGCCGTGGAGTTCGATGATCTGCCAGTAGAGGCGGGCGGCGTTTTCGGGCTGCTTGAGCTGGCGGTAGGCCCAGCCGGCGTTGTAGGCGGCGTCGACGATGTTGGAATCGCGGGGGCAGTCCTTGATGAACTGGATGTAGTCGGCGGCGAGGGCGCGGAGGTCGGCGGGTTCGCCGAGGGCCTTGTGGACGCGGGCGATCTGGGTGAGGGCCATGTAGTAGAAGGGGCCGGCTTCGGGGGTCATGGCGCGGCGGTAGGCGGCCTTGGCTTCGTCGAGTTCGCCTACGGCGGCGAGGGAATCGCCGAGCATGATGGCGGCTTCGTGGCGGAAGTAGTGGTCGGGGTTGGCGGCGAGCCAGTCGCGGAGGTCGGGAATGCAACGGTCGTAGTCTTCGAGGGAATAGCGGCAGCAGGCGGCGCGGTAGGCGGCTTCGGGGGCGTAGACGCTGAGGGGGTATTCGCGGGCGTAGTCGTCGAAGAGGGGGATGGCGTCGGCGAAATCGCCGTTGTAGTACATGGCGATGGGGAGCCAGTAGGCGACGTCGGGGGCGAGCGCGTCGTCGGGGTGGCGGTTCTGCCAGGTTTTGAAGAGGGCGATGGCTTCGGGGAAGCGCTCCTGCATGGCGAGGGAGAGGGCGTAGTAGAACTCGATGCGGGGGCGCTCGCGGTGGTCGGGGAAGCGGTTCAGGAGCTTGCGCATCTCGAGTTCGGCGTCTTCGTACTGGCCGCCGTTGACGAAGGCTTCGGCGCGGAGGAAGGCGATGGTGGGGACGTTGGGCCATTTGCCGTCGTAGGCGCCGGGGCCCTCGTCTTCGCGGAGAAGGCGGTCGAGGAGGGAATCGGCGGGGGCGTCCATGGCGGTGGAGCGGGATTTCTGCTTTTTCGGGGCGCCGCGGGTTTCGGCGAGGAGTTCGTCGAGGCCGCTCCCGGGGTCCTCTTCGAGGGCGTCGTCGAAGGCGCCGGAAAGGGTGCCGTTTTTCTTGTTTTTCTTGCCTTTCTTGTCGCCCCAGGCGCCGAGTTTGCGGGCCTTGGCGCGGCTTTCGAGCTGGCGGAGGCGGGCGAAGCGGTTGTCGGGGGATTGGCCGTCGTGGGTGACGGCGGAGGCGCCGAAGACGCGGGCGAGGCCGTTGGCGACGAGGGCGTCGGCGAGGTCCTGGCCGTCGACTTCGATGCAGGCGAAGAAGCGTTGCTGCTGGGAGGCGCCGCGGGCGTCCTGCCAGCGGGTCCAGACGGTCAGCTGGCGGCCGGAGAGGAGGGAGCGGGTGAATTTCTTGGCCTGTTCGCCGAGGGGGATGACGCGGTCGGTGGAGACGCCGAAGTAGGAGGCCTGCTCGCGGTTGCGGTCCTTGGAGCGGTCGTCGGTTTCGGGAGTGTCGACGAAATAGAGGCGGAAAATGTAGGTTTTGCCCTTGTGGCGGACGTACATGCTGTCCCCGTCCATGTAGCCGTCGCCGAGGACGGCGGATTCGAGCTTTTCCCACTGGCCGACGTTGCGTTCGGGGCGGGCGGCGGCCGGGAGGGCGGGCGACAGGAGGAGGGCCAGCGGGCAGAGGAGGCGGCAGATGGAAACGGCGAACGGGCGCATGGAAGGTTTTATGCCTTCTCGCGCGCCCGTCTGCAATCCCGGAATC
>Ga0310786_10003540_pt1 | contig 22638 bp, 21 predicted proteins | sample AusTroGonzalo_MG_FD_203881 | JGI IMG/M metagenome (GOLD analysis project Ga0310786, IMG submission 203881) | Bovine rumen microbial communities from tropical cattle in Woodstock, Queensland, Australia - Gonzalo_03 (v2) (version 2) | ecosystem: Host-associated > Mammals > Digestive system >...
TTCGCGGGATTGAAGTCCTACCAGCCCAGCGGCTCCTTTGAGGCCTGGATGAAGACCATCATGGTGAATGCGGCACTCGACTACCTGCGAAAGTACCGCGCCAACATGGAGACAGTGAATTATGACGACATGCCCGACGACGTTCTGCAAAATCATGACGAAAACGAGGCGCTGGCGAAAATCTCAACCGACGAGTTGATGCAACTGATACAGCAACTGCCACAGATGAGCCGCACCGTATTCAACCTCTACGTATTCGAGGACATGCCCCATGCCGAGATTGCCAAGAGGCTGAATATCAAGGAGGGGACCTCGCACTGGCACTTGAACTTTGCTCGGAATAAGCTGAAAGAGGTGATTAGAGGGTTACACGGTGAGAAGGTGAGAAGAGATTAGTTTACAGGGGTCAGGGGTCAGTGATCAGAATTCAGAATTCAGAATTCAAAGACTCCCCTTGAACGCAGCGAAACTCCACTAACCACTGACCACTAACCACTGACCACTGACCACTAACCACTAACCACTAACCACTAACCACTGACCACTGACCACTGACCACTAAAAAATTAGCACATTAAAATATGGATCAATTTGACCAGATTATAAAAGAAAAAATCAACGACAAAAGCTACGACTACCGGCCGCAGGCATGGAAGTCGTTCAAGCATAGCAGCGGGATGCCGATGCTGGGCACCGGCGCGAAGCTGGCCTTATCCGCTGCCGCTGTCGCTGTTGTGGGCACCGTGTTATATTTCAGTTTAAGCCCGAATCCCGAGCCGCAAGAGACTAATGTTACGGTTTGTGAAGAGCAAAAATCTGAAAACCAACAAATGGACACCACTGATTTGGCAGAAAACGTGGTATTGGAAGAGGTAACAGAAGAAACTGTTGCCTCCTCCTGCTCCACCCCTGCCGTTGTCACTTCTCCAGCCCAGCCTAAACCGCAAGCCCAGCAAACTGTCGCAGAGGAAGTCCCCGCGGAAAGCAATGAATCGACCCAGCCGCGACGCATCACCCGAACCGTCCATTACCGTCCGTCAGAAATCCTGGTGGACACCATCTCCTCCATCGACTTCCCCGACTACAAAGCAAAACCCGCCGACATGCTGCCGTAAACAACAATTCTTTCGCACATCAACAATTCATACATAAACAAAAGCAGCCGCCTCATACGGGGCGGCTGCGGTGTTCTATAGGGTAAACAATGGAAGTCTTATTCTCCCACTTTCACCAATTCCACATCGAAAACAAGGGGTGCGCAAGGTGGAATCACCTGGTTACCTCTTTCGCCGTAGGCTAATTTTGAGGGGATCAACAGAACAGCCTTCTCACCTTCCTTCATCATGGCAATGCCTTCGTCCCAGCCGGGAATCACCTGGCCCTGTCCCAACATAAACTCGATGGGTTCGCCACGGTCATAAGAGCTGTCAAACTTGGTACCATCCAGCAACTTGCCCGTATAATGCACTGCCACTTTCTGGCCGACAACAGCCTGAGCACCCTTACCAGCTTTCTTGGAGATAAAATACAAACCACTGGCAGTGGGGGCCACTTTGATCTTGTTCTTGGCAATATATTCCTGCATAGTTGAATCCTCTGCAGCTCTGGCCTGCTCCATATAGGCATTGTACTGCTCTTCCTGGGCCTTCATCATGGCATCCACCTCAGCCTTGGGCATCAGTTCGGTCATCTTGAAAGTGAAATACAGTTCCTTGTCGGGGAAAGGATTCTCACCACCCATATAATGGAAGAAAGTGTCGGCGTCCAGAATGAAAGTAGCGCTGTCGCCCACATGCATCATGCGGATAGCGTCATACACGTCGCCCTTGTAGAATGACTCCTGCACCAATTCCTGAATGGGCATCATGGGCACCAAAATGGAGTCTTTCAGCGCCAGCTGATACAACAAACTCACGGCATCACCGGTCTGGGCCTGCACGGAATCCTTGTTCTGTACATAAAACTTGTAGTAAATACCCGTTTCCTTGTCCTGCTTATAGCCTTTGTACTTGCTGCAAGCGTTGAAACTGAATACACATGCCACTGCCAAAACAGCCAACATGATTTTCGAAATTGTTCTTTTCATTTTTCTTTTTTGATTTTAATTATTATAGGTTAATGATTTAAGATTTCAATATTCATAATCAGGGCTTCCCTTCCCTTGATTTCGTGTCCATCGCCCCCGGCACCGTAGGCCAGATGCGAGGGGATCACCATGCGGACCTTTGCCCCCGGCGACACCAACTGGGCAATTTCATGCAAAGCGGGAATCTCCTCCGATTTGTTCACCCTAAACGTTTTCACCCCATCCATATCGGAATTATAAACCTCCTTGCCAGATAGCAAGGCGATGGTATAATTCATGGACACACTGTCACCTTCCGCAAAATGGGGGCCACTCCCCTGCTCTATCACCTCGTAATTCAGGCCAGTGCCTGTGGTGGTCATATTCCAGTGGTGGCGTTTGATCACCAGCTCGATTTCCTCCTGTTCCAAGGCCAGAATCCGCTTGTTTCCCTCCACGTATGGGTCAAGTTTCTCTTCCTGCTGCTGCGACGTCTGCACCGTCACCACCCCTGTTGGTTTCTGTTGACAGGAAGTGACCAGCAGCAGCAAAGCGCAGAAGCAACAAAGAACCAGGTTAGAAAAGTATCCCTTCATATTCTTCCAGAACGGTTTCAAAATGAGCGATGGCATCTTCCAAAGTGCCGTAATAGTCGGCGGCGGCGGCATTGCGATGCCCTCCTCCGTTGAAATGCTTACGAGCAAAAAGATTGACATCAAAATCTCCTTTAGAGCGGAACGACACATGGATGCGATTGCTCCGGTCGGAGAAAAAAGCCGTAAAAAGGATACCGTTAATGGACAGTCCATAATTGACAAAACCCTCGGTATCACCAGTTTTATAATGGTTTTGTTTCAAATCCTCAGCGGTGAGATAGGTATAGGAGGCCGCCTTGTCGGGCATCACCTTCATGCGCTGGCTCAACAGCAGTCCCAGCAAGCGCATACGACTCTCGGAATAATTGTCATATACCTTCCGATGAATATCCTCGCCGTCCACACCTTTCTTAATCAACTGATGCAAAATAGAATAAGTACCAGGATAATTGCAAGCGTAGGTCAGCGAGCCCGTATCGGTGATAATACCCACGTAAAGGCACTGGGCAATAGCCAGCGACAGTTTCTCCTTGCCATACTTAAGATGCTTGTACAGAAACTCATACACCAGTTCTGAAGCGGAAGTGGTTTGTGCACAAGAGTACATCACATCGCAATCGATGTCGGGAGACACATGGTGGTCGATCAAAATCTTGAAGGCCTTGGATTTCACCAGCTGGGGTTCCAGTTCTTTTCCGGCACGATGAGGAGCGTTCATGTCCACCACAAACAACAACTCGGCTTCTCGCAGGATTTTTCTGGCCATACTGCCATGTCCCTGCTCCACCACCACCTTCTCGCTGCCAGGCATCCAAGCCAGAAAATCAGGAAACTGGTTGGGCGTGATGACATGCACCTCTTTCCCTTCGTTTTCCATGAAATTATACAGCGCCAACGAAGAGCCCATAGCATCTCCGTCCGGATTATAATGCGTTACGATGGCGATTTTCTTTGCCTGTGCGATGGCCGCGCGGGCCTTTTCAATTTCAAGCTTATTCAAGAGTTCAAAGTTTTAATCTGCAAAGTTACAACTTTTTTTTCATTCCACAGAATTATTTTTTTTCGCGAGAAAATCTCAGACAGGCTCCAATGCTGGCAAGATAACAGTTTCCCCGAAAGTATGATTTTTAATGAACATACAATAATATATAGGCATATAGGTCACTCCATTTTTCTTATACACTTGACGTTCATTGGAAAAGACAATGGCTCGGTTGATACCATATTCCGGAGTCTTAAGGAATTTCGTCAATGCGCTGTGCTCCGTATAGTCTTTGCCCGACTTGACTTCCAGCGGCAACACCTGAAGAGTATCGTAGTCATCAATAAGAAAATCGACTTCTCCTTTTTGTTTGTTATCGTAATAGTGCAACTTAAAATGATGGGCGGCAAGTTCTTGTGCGACAACTGATTCATAAACTGTTCCCAGATTGATGCTTCTAACATCCTGCAACACGGCATTTACATTCAACCCATAGAGTATAAATGTCAACAACCCCACATCATTGAGGTATAGCTTCACCAATTTCTTCTGCTCTGACTCAATTAGCGGGAAATGCGGATTGCTGATAGCCGACACTTCCAAGGCCACACCTGAATTCGTAAGGTATTCGAACTCGTCTGCATAATCAGCGAAATGCTTACCTATCTTGTTTTCTATTTTATTGTAAACAATACGCTTCTTTTTATTTTCCAAATTGCTTGGAATCAAATCATAGATGCGACGAATCTTCAACTTATGCTCCTCATCATATTGTGAAGCATCCACACGGTAGAGATCGTGAATATCCCTATGCACAGCCCTTACTCGCACCATATTTCTATCCTCCAAATACTTATTGACAGCCTCTGGCAAACCACCCACCAAAAGATAATACTGAAAACGCTTAAGTAGCAAGTCGTGCGTATTCTCATCCAAACACTCTTCCCTGTCAAATGAATCGTGGATATGTTCAATCCACTCTTTACTAACACCTGTAGCCCACAGGAATTCCTCAAAATCAAGAGGATACATCTGCTCTACCGTAACACTGCCGATAGGCACCGAAGGAGTCTTCGACAATGCCACGCCTAATTGAGAGCCACTAGCAATAAAACGGTATTTCCCCTCCTGATTGAAGAACTTCAGCATGGTCAATAAATGCGGATAACTCTGTATCTCATCAAGGAACACCAGTGTATCGCTCTTATTGCCCAGGGGCTTTGAATAATAGTTACCCAGCCTCATATACAGGTCATCGGTAGTCTTCACGCTGGCAAATACCTGATCACCTTCTTTGTCTTCCTTAAGGTTGATCTCTACGAAATGTTTGAAAAGTCGTTTCCCAACATAACGAACAAGGTAAGACCTCCCAATTTGCCGGGCACCATTGACCAAAAGAATCTTATTGGGTTCCTCAGTCAGAAAACGTTCAATATATTGGGTAAATTTGCGCTCAAGCATATCCTATCAAGTTATATAATAACGCTGCAAAGATACAAAATATTTAGCAAAGCATCACCAGAAATACCACTTATTCCGTTTTTTAACACATATTTATACCACTTATTCCATTTTTATTACAAAAATTTCAACCACTTATTCCGTTTTTCAGATGGCCTTATCCCTATGGTCGATAAGCAGATCTCTCAAAATTTTCTCACCCCAAAAGAGATCACCGTCGGAATCGCATTTTTTTTTTGCGATTCCGACGGTGATCAACACATCTCCTGCACTCCTCTTTGACTTTTTAAGGTATCACCTTATCTTCAGCGTCAAAATCGTCACCGCAGCAAGGATGAACGTGACGATACAATATATTAATTTGACCAATGAGAAACCCCAATATTGTTTTCCTCAAACCATTGGAGAATGTTAAGATACGCATTGTAGCCATCGGGCGAGAAACGCTTGTAAATATATTCCACCACCTCTCGCCCATTTTCAGCATTGTCGCACAGCACCATAATCCGCTGCATGTCAATCCCTTTCACGGTTATAATCGTTTCAACGAAACCATCTTCACGCATCATGTAATCCGCTTCCGCACCCCAATTGTTTTTGTAAAGCGAGAGTTGCACGCCGTCGGACGCCCTGCGTGACTCAATCCAAAAATGACTGCCCATTCTTTGCTTCTCTGGGTCAGAAGACTTCGAATCATCGAAGAAATCTACCTTGGCAAAGTCGGAGAGATACCACTCTTTGTGTTTGATTTCGTTCGCAATAGCATCAGTGTTTTTTTGTGTGTCATCAGATTCCTTCACAGTTGCCTTGTCAGACTTTTTAGAAATTAGCACAACAACCATCACCACCATAAGGATGGCCACTGAAATGATTTTAAAGCTTAGGTACGGGGACATGGTGGGATCTTTTTATGTTTACGTGTTACAATTCCATCATCAATTCACTAAGAGTCTAAAAACAGCAATATCGCATGGTTCTCTATTTTCATGGGGAGGATTATTTGACCCTGGGTCATTAACGGTGTATGTTTTTTTTGATATTTGGGCAGGGCTAACTCCCTTTTCAATGAATATCTGCATAACTCTGTCGGCACGACGCGATGCCAAATCACGGTTGTGTTCTTCTGAACCCTGTCCACAAGTATAACCTTCAATCTGTAAACCGAAAGAAGGGTGTTCCTTCAAAATTTCAACAGTTCTATTAATATTATCGTTGTAATCAACTATCTTAGGAATATCTTTATTCGAATCGAATGTGATTTCTGTTTTTGAAAGAACATCGGCCAACTCTTTAAGAGCCACTTTGTCTTGCGGAACAAGTTTCTTCTTACCTGGAGATTCTTCCTCTTGTGCATTGGGTGACACTGTTCTTGAAGGACTGTTATTATCCAAAGAAAAGACCCTCAAATATGCCTCGTCACAATCCTTATCACCGTTCATGGAGATATTTTGTGAAATTCTGTCCTTATTCAGACCCATAGACATAAAATAATTCGTTATGTTCTGGATTCTTTTTTCAATCAACTCTATATCATATTTGTTTCTACACCATGACACCTCAATCTTCAGGCCAAGATTATTATTGTTTGCCAGTACAGCAATCAGATTCATCACATTTTCGTATAAGGGGGTGTCCTTTCCTGCCTCAAAAGAGACCTTCACAGGAGTCAAGCTGTTCGCATCAGTTGTTGGACTATAATTTGTCGAAACATCTCCCTCTTCCTGTCTTACAGTGATCTTGGCCACAATAGTTCCCTCTCCCGCAATAATATAAAGAACCCCGTCCCTCTGTTCTGACTTGGTATTAGGAAGGCAGTCCACCACCAACAGGTTGCCATTTTTGCCAACATCCAACCAATCCTTACCCTTGGTTACATTCACAACCCACTGTCCTTCACAAGTCACGTATATATGGGCATCATTTCCGCCCTCGGCTTCAAAGAAAATCTGCGTGTCGTTAAGCCTCAAACCTGGCTGTTCTATCGGAACATACTGTTCCGGTGATCTTTGTGGTTTACTTTTACGCTGGCATTCTTGCAATTCAGTCTTCACTTTCCCGTCATAATCACCACAATCGGCCAACACTTTCTTATACCACGACACAGCCTGCTTATATTCTCCCTTACTCTTGCAAGATCTGGCTGTTTGCAAAATCATACTACAATCATCCTGAGCGAATACTGCGAAACTGCTCAAACAAAGCAAGAAAACAAAAAAAACATTTTTCATAACAGCTATATTTTAAGGCATTAATTCAAGCGTTTATTTTCTACAAACTTCAACATCAACATTCACGGCACAACCTGATATCAACTGATCAAGAATACAATCTATCAAAGATATTTTTTTTCGTAATCCATCCGGATAATCACCCTGAGACAATCCTTCTTTTTCCAGATTGGCTAATTCTATTGAAACAGCCTCTTTTTCTTCTCTCAACTTCTGTTCATACAACTGTATCTTCTCCTTCAAGCAGGCCCTGCGACCTGTTTTATGAAACAATACATTACTTTCCGCATTTTCTATATTTTTCAGTGCTTCCAAAGCTTCTAAATCATGTGTAGACGGCGTCAATTCATTTTTCGCCCCAATCAATTCCAAATGTATTTTAAACGTGTCCAAAGCATTCTGATGTAGACTGTCCAATCTTTTAATCTCTATCTCATATCGGTGTGAATCCATCCTCAGCTTGCTTTTATATTGCATTGTACTTACGATAACAATACTGACCAAAAGTATAATAACAAGCATCATTACCCAGAATAACCATGATTTAAAAATTTTCGTTGTTTTTTGCCAATAAGAATCCTGCTCCGAAACAGATTTATCATTACTATCATTATTGATTAGATTTACAACATCGAATTGCTCAACCGCAGAGCCAATAACGGTTGTGTCATCTTTTATGGAAAGTGTGCAATCACCATTACCCACTTGAAATGACGATGGAATCAGATCAAAGGAACCTCTCAACTCTTGCTCTATTCTTGTTTTGAGGAACACATTTATTCGCTTTATCTCGCTATGGTTTTCTATAAATTTACCAACCATATACCGATAATTCCCTCTTTCATAACATATTAGATTCCCCTTCGATATAACATCATAGAAAAGGCAATCGAATACATCATTTAGCTTGTTGCAATCTGTGCAATAAATTCCTGTTACTACAAGGGCGAAACCTAAATATGAATTATTTTTTCCTGGAATCTTCCGTACGTATACATATTGAACCAACTGATCCTTTCTGAATATGGAAAGCCGCATTCCTTTCCCACAAGCATTTAGTACATTCTGAAAAATTGTGTTATTCGCATCTAACGGATACTGATCATATCCATTGGGATTGCCTAATACATATAGACTATAATTCATGCTCAGTTACTCCATTTATTATAAATATTCACAGCACGGACAAATGTTATTGGAAACTGTATTGACCAACGTAATCATCCAACACGTGCTTTTCGTATCGCGGCTTCCATTGCCACACGAAGCAATAACAAATAAAAGGAATACCGGCAACAGAAAGTTGACCAATATTCCTGGCCGTTTCGATATCAAGAACAATTTTTTGCCACTCGCAACAGACGGCATATAATCGTGCTCTCCACTTGTCCTTCTCGCAATAAAAATGTCAAAGGGAATCACTAACATGATGTAGATGGAAAGAATTTTGAAGGTTAGGTACGGGGACATATTGGATTCCTAATAATATTTTTAATTTTGAAGCCAACATAGTAAAGTTATATGTGACATACAATGTTTATTTTCTCAAATCAATTAATCTTACATAACCTCCCTGCGTAAGGGCATACCCATCTTTTTTAAGATATACCGTTACTTTCTGATAATCTGAATAATAGCAATCTGTTTTAATATAATTGCTACCACATTGATAATAAGTATAGGCTTTGTTTGACCCTGAAGCATATACCTCGTATGTTTCATAAGATGAAGAGCTAGAAGACGAAGAAATTTTCTTACTTAACACAAGATTTTCAGCTTTAAGAGCAAGCACTTCTTCTTTACAGTATGAGAGATCATTGTTAAGATCTTCTTTCTCACTCTTAATCAGCGCAATACTATCATTCTTCCTTTTCACAACTTGATTCAAGTTAAATATTTTTTGCCCTAAAGAGTCATTTTGTATTTCGTATTCGGTTATGGTTCTATTTTTTGAAGCAACGTCAGACCGTAAATCATTTATGGTCAAATTTTTATCATTTAACAGATTATTAAGCAACCAAAATCCAACCGCACATCCTATAACAATCAAACTTAACACAGCCACCAATTTAAAATTCCTTTTTTGATTCAACACCTTTCTGTATTCCAACTCCAATTGTTGGTGTTTGGAGTACAAATCAGAAAGCATCTTTTGAGTGCGTTCCAGTTCAGAAACACTTTTTTCATCGTTAGTGATATGGACGATATCGTGTTGACTAATGGCATTATTGATATCAGAGGCCTTCTCTTTCAACGAAATAGTGAATGAACCATTCCCCATACGAAATGAAGCAGGTATATTTACAAAAAGGCGCTCCAACTCATTCTCCAATTTCGTCTTAAAAAATTGATTTATGCGTTTTATTTCATCAGCATTTTCAGCAAATTTCGATACTGTATAACTGTATTTGTCTTTTTGGAAGCGGAGCAATTCCCCTTTCATTAATACATCATAAAAGGCAGCATCAAATAAATCGTTCAGGGTATGGCAATTTAAGCAATAAACTCCTGTTAGGACAAGACAAAATCCAAAATATAGGCCATTGCTGCTCGGAACTTTCCGCACATACACATATTGCATAAGCTGATTGGTCCGAAAGATGGACAGCTGGGATTCCGTTTTGCAAGATGTCAGAACTCTTTGGAATTTGTTACTGTTCGTGTCCAAGGGATACTGATCGTATCCGTTTGGCGTTCCTAAAACGTACAAGGAAAAGTTCATACTCAGTTATTCCATTTATTATAAAAATTTACAGCACGGACGAATGTTGCCGGAAACTGTATTGACCAACGAAATCCATACCAAATGTGAGCCGCATCCGCAATATCCATCACAAATGAGGTACAATCATGGCGAGCCATTTCATATTCGCCAGGATTATTCAACCATTCGTAATATTTTCTTTGAGCGTTTTCCAAATCGCTTTGGCTCACCCTAACCGAGGCTGATCGTGTAGCATTTTGTCGAAGATTAGAGTGGTCATACACTGTACCGCTATAACCCACCAATCCTATGCCGGGTATATCTACGAAAGCATGTCCAGTTTGGCTTGGTTGACCATTTCCATTGGGATCGCCGACACCCCAAGAATAGAAAGTGATAGTGTACTCTTTAGTGGATTGATGATTGGATTCAATTTGGTTCCACAGTTGTGTTTGTTCTTGATAGGCCCAAGATGGGACATTGAGTCTAAACGGAGTTAATTTAACTTTTGACCTTCTCGGATCCCCTCTTCTTTGAGCTGCGCACATCGCTTTTACCGTGACTGTTTTGGTCTCAGATGGCGACAATTTTGTGGACACAGACTTTGCAACAACAATGTTTTGGACATTATCATTCTCAGCTTCCATCATGGTTCCTTGAGGGATATCCACCGCAATATCTTCTGGCCGATTGTTGGTAATGGTAATTGGTACTTGAAAAGAGGGGCCACTACCCCATAATGCATCAGGATTACTGCAAACGGTTCCGATTTCAACCGATACATCTCCATTGATTATTCTACTCACAATATTCGGGACACCATCACAATCAGAGACATCAAGAAGAATCAAACCCATTTGTTCGTATGAGTAAAAGGTGGTTGGCTTATTCTCCTGAGTGTTTGACCTGTAATTGCCGTTTCTGTCGGCAGACATTTCAGCGCATAGTTTAATGCCTCCGACCACATCGCTTTCTATTGGAATCAGTTCTGAATAAACCTCTTTGCCAATATCAGCAAGATGTGTTTCATAACCAGAACTTACCGTTTTTGTTCCGTGAAAGGAGGGTGAAATTGAAATTCCTCCAAGTGAACCTTCATTGCCTTCACCTATAGTTTCTTCAGATGTCTCTTCGTCATCATAAAGACTGGCCCACATGTAATCATCCCCAGATCTATTATGACAGGATCCGAAGAACAGCCCCAACACTAATATGACCAAAACCGATTTACGCATATAACTATTTATAGAATTTCACAACTTTATTTTCTCTATCCACAGAGACCTCCCTAAAGTTTCTTAACACAGACTGTCCAAGAAGCAGAGGTGCTTGCTGATCTTCCACTACAAGTGCCTCTACATTGCTCACGCAAATGGCTTCTCCAATGACGATTTCCCTTAAGACGACTCTCAATCCCACGTTAATATTCCCATCCGCAGTTTGGTATGCTTGAATATCCAATATGTCATCTTCAGAAAGGAGTCCTTTATCGCACAGATACTGTGCTTCCGCAACTGTAATGCATGTGGAAGAAGCTCCTGTATCGAAAATCATATCCAATCCTACCCCATTGATTTTGACGGGAAGCATGATGGTATTTCCATACATTTCTGTATAAGGAATCGCAATGTAATCCTGTAGTTGTGTATCTGTCCATTCAATATCTTTAACATCCTCAATCTCGTCCATTGTATCCCACGAATAATCCACTGCTTCATGGTTAGTGCAACTTATCAACAAGACAGAAAGGACAAGAAACAGAACCTTCAAATCATTTATTGAAGAAATACCATAGTTCCTCATACTTCTTATATAACTTATTGTAATAGTCTTTTTGTTTTTGAGTCAGCAAGAGTCTTTCAAAATTGAAATTATCGCCCATAATCTGTTCTGTTAACACGGACATTTCATCAACTAATTTCCTTACTTGCTCAACCTGTTGAAAACCGAGGTTCTGCGCTGTCTCTATTTTTTTCCTAAATTCATAAATATTTGAAATTAAGCAGTAATATTTATAACTTCGAGGATGAACTTGCAACTTGTCAAGTCTCATAAATTTGGCATCCGAGAAAACACTCTCATCTTCAATGTTCAAAAACAAATCAATTTCTGGATTATATTTTTCTTTTTTCTTTGGCTGCTCAATTACGGGAACTACTGGATTTTCCACTGTCTGTCTTACAGTAGCCGCATCTGCTTTTGCCGATGCTCTTACCACACTAATTATCTTCTCTACAATATCAGGAGAGCTGTTTTTACATTTAATAGTTATAGATTGTCCATCAACCCAAAAAGTGTCCACAACATTCCGAACTTTTTTTTGCAATTTTAGATTTCCATTAAACAACGTCGAGTCAGGTGAGAGTTCCAAACACAATGTTGTATCAGTTTGAGCATTTACCAAGTCACATGTACAAAATACACATAACAGAATCGCTATAAAAATTAACATATTTCTTTTCATTGTCATAAAATTTACATAGCGCCACCTGATGGTCCTTTTTTTATTTCACATTCAATTGTTTTTTCTTTTACTAGGCGACCATTGATATAGCATTGAACTTTAATATCTTTGTTTTCTACTTGAGGAGTAAAATCGCTTTTATTATTGTATTGTACACCATTAATTACAACATTCCATTTGCAGTTTTTCACCTCCTCACTTCCTTGATAGCACTTATAGGTAACTAGGCTATTTTGAGTAATTTTGCCTGTTATTTCCCTATTTGATTGAAAAAGTTTTATCGTGTAGGAGGGAGCAGCAATACACACAGCACTTTCAAAATACTGTTTTATCTCTCGCACGTCTGACTCTGTCACCTCATATTCAACCTTCTTCATCTCTAATTTAAAATAATAAATCGCGTCATTTTCGTTTCCATATTTCTTTGCTGCTTCCAGACATATAGTTCTATAATCCGTTCTACAAGCACTCATCCATTCCTCACTTCCAGCAAACTTGAAATCAGAATAAGCTTCGGGGTATTTCTTTTTCTCACACTTGGCTTCGCCACTTTTAACAAGAGAATCAACATCAAGAGTAGCTGTTGGAATTTCAGTTTTCTCTTTCGGTTCATCAGGTTGCACTCGTGGCGGATCAGTGGGCTTATTGCCTTTTTTAATATTTAATGTCACCACAGTTCCAACAATCAGAAGCAAAACAACACCTGCTGCAATCAACATATTCTTGTACTTGTGAACAAACAGTTCAAATGGAGATGGACCGTTGCCCGATGAACCACCTGGGTCGCCATTATCTCTGCCATGTCCTCCTGCTCCTCCTCCTTTAAATGTATCTTCATATAGCCTTAACGAACCCAACAAACTATTAATATGGTCTTTTGACGTTGTCATTTCCTGTCGAACTTCCTCAAAAAGGGGACGTGATGGCTCTATTTGTTGCCACTTTTGAACATTGTTCAGCAAATTGTCTATTCTCAAAACAAGGCCATCTAAACCTTCCATGATGGACCTGTATTGTGGGGCGAGTGATTTCACATCGCGATTGGTATCCTTATGTGCACGGAAATCCGTTTGGAAAGCATTCACACGGTTTGACCAATCTGTGGATTCGGTCAATATCTTGTTTTTTACACTTGGCAGTTTTATTAACACCTCAAGAGGAACTGTTTGAACCTCAACTCCATCTGCATCTCCCGTTGGTATTATATTATAGGCAGGCGAAATGGAAACTACCGAGTACTTTTCAACAGCATTAGTTACGGCATTGTTACTAATATTGGCTGGAAGACGAAGCTCCTTGTCGCCTGAGACGGAGGTCGGAAATGTCATTGGCTTGATGTCGTTTGCTAATGCTCCTTGAATATTTTGACCTAAAACGCCATATATTCTTCGCACCTCCTCTTCTGCTTCTGAGAATTTACCGATTTTATATTTTGCTTGCCACTGTCCCGATTTGAACTCTTCCAATAGAATTGCATTTTTTGTAATCGTTCCGTAAACAGCTTCAAAAAGCTGATACATTCTCATGAAATCCGAACAATAGGACTTGTTAAAGACAATAGACATGCCGAAGAAAGAGCCGGTCCGTCCTCCACTTGTAACATAACCGTATCGCAGGTAGTTGTATGAGATTTGATTGTTGCTTAAACGATGAACCGTCATTTTAACCGATTCCGTACTTCCATTATCAAATACTTGGAAATAGTTCAAATCTTGTTCAGAGCCTTCATACAAATCAAAACCATACGGAGCGCCATATATTTTTATGACAAATTCCATTGTACTATCCTCCTTTTACTTTTTTACCAACCGCCTTTGACTGTTTTCATTATTGATTTCCAGAGCGCAGCAGGATACCTGTCGTTACTCGGGGTATAAGATTGCCCCCCATCAACAGTATCATTGAAAAGGCCAGCTGAAAAGACGACAAAATCAAAATTGTATTTGCGCCATAATTTCGAAATCGGATTCTTATTTTCGTATTTGGAAAAAATACCGGGATATTGGTTTTTGATATTCTTGAAAAACTGCTGTACATTAGGTCTTCCCGCATCAAACAATGCCCTTTGCTTATCTGCCTTGTGACAGGTAAATATCACTCTATCAGATGGTTCTACTATGGATTGCATTTTGATAATCTTATGGGCATAATTCAAACGATCTTTAGCATCTTTCCAGTTGCTCTCAACAATAAACATCCATGTTTTAGGATTGTCCGTTTGAGTTATCTTGTTGATATATAGAGGGAACTCTCTATCAGGATACTCGTCATCGAAGTAGTGCTCTCCTGGTGCCTCTAATATCTGACATATCGGTTCTCCATATCTATTCATTACCTTGACCAACATAAAATTGAGTACTTGGTTACGACTGGCTGCATAGTCACTGTTGACATTCTCGTCAAATGAGTCACACATTTTCTTGTAAAACTCAGAATTACTCGGTCTAAAGTTTCTATCGGGCTCAACTTGATAGCCATTGGCTGTCAGCCAGCGCGTCAACCGAACCAACGTCATTGTTTTTCCTGATGAGCGTGCCCCGAACATGACAATAATCGGAGCAGGATCAGAAATCACTACCTGAATCTTATTGGGATCTTTCTCTTCATCAAACGTGAGTCCGGATGAGGATAGCACTGCACCATCATTGAAGGGTGGTTGCTGTCCAGATCCATTTTCTAAACTACCATTATTGGTGTTGTTATTTCGGCCTCCTACCGAATTACCAGAGGTGCCGTTACCGTCAAACTCCAAATTAAAGCCATTGTTGTCAGTGTTTTCCATTTTCTTGTCTCTTTATTATTATTTTTACTCTCAAATTTCTTAGTCTAAAAAGTTTTTTTTATTCCGTTCTTCTAAATGCAATGTCAAAAAATATAAATCCAGCAATATCTACTAATGCGGCAATCAATATCCAATAAAAGAACCCCATTCCTTTGTATTTCCCTTTGAAGAAGTCCTGCCATACTGAAAGCACATTAAACATACGCATTGTTTTTGTCTCTGGCTCAATTATTTCTCCATTAGCAGCTCTTTTTTCAGTATACAAAACTATGTCTACATATTTCCCTTTAGCGTCTTTTAAGAAATCCACGTAATTTCTATTTGCGGAAATTACTTTATACCCATTGTTAATTGCTGGTTCGATTTGCTCTCTTATGACTTTGGGAGGCACAATTTTGCCTTCTTTCTTGTAATTTGCCATCACCTCTTCTGCTTTTTTCAGCTTTTTTAATGCGTTATCAGCATCGGTTTTAAATGTTGTAACATCTTGAGGTGTCATTGATCTGGCAATCTCCTGTTTTTTCTTTTCTACTTTCTCATTAACCAATTCTTGATATTGTGTTATGAGTTGCTGTCTTTTAATTGCTGAAGAAAAATTGCCTGTCAAGAGTTTCAAAGGTTCCCCTCCTAACACCGCATTCAAATCGGCTAGGCGATTTTTTGCTTCTGGCCCATATCCCACGTTCCCAGGATTTTCGATTTCCTGTTTAAATGCTCTGAATGCGTCCCAAACTTTTTCTTCATAATTAGTTTGTGCCGCCTTTATAGCATCTGCAACTTGAGAGTTGTTGGATAATTGTTGTAAGTAGGATTCTGTTCTCTTTATATCTCCTTGAACAACAGTTCTAATCTTGGCATTATAGAAAAAAGTGTGGGTGTTTGTTGGCAAGCTAAACATAATCCAAAAGATTATTAAGAGCAATATACCACCGACCAAATGCCAACCTCTGTTATCGACTCTAATCCGTTGGTTAAAACTATCCACAATAAGTTTGGTGCCCAATGAAGAAATGACAAATAGACCTATCGTCACAATCCAGAAAAAGGGCTTTGGCCATAGTAAACTCATGTGTAACGATTCCACGGTGGCCCAGCAGCTCACCAACATAAACGCTATGAAAGCGATAATGGAGAAAATTCTCAAAAAGTTGTTGTTGTTCATATTTTAAATATTTTAAGTTATAGAATAATATTAACCATCATTTAAACCCAAAAACCTTCCACTTCCCTTCTTCTTTCACTACCATCACGGTGACGTCGGTGTCGTAGGAGCCTTGAGAGCCGTCATAAAATTTGTTATTGGCATCGGCGCAGTCAAACTTGAAAGCATAGGCAGGTTGGCCCCTGTACTTGGAGCCTTCCTCAAAATATTCCTCTGAATTAATATCCTGGCTTGCCACAATCACCACTTCGTATCCCAATTTCACCACTGGCCGCATATCCACAATATCATGCATGTATTCCGTCGAGAAGAGCTGATTAATCGGAATGCCCTCGCCAAAAAGGTCCGGCATCAATTCAAAGAACAATCCCAATGTCATCAATTCCACAGTTTGGGCGTAATTTTCTGTAATGATACCTGTGACAAAATTGTAAGCCGCCGCCTTGGGCGTGCTGTTTTCGCTGATTTCTGCTGGACTTAAACGCTCAATACTTTGTTGGGCAATGCAGGAAACACACGCAAAGATAATGCTTGTAACGAATAAGATTCTTCTCATTTTATCTACAACAATATTATGACTTGCAATATTAATTATAAATTCCTATCTTACAACAACTTATATACTAACTTATTTTATCGGAAAAACTGATTTTTTTTATCTGAAAACTGATAATATTATTTCGATTTTTAAAGATGGGTTAACTATTCTTCAATCGTGTTGGGGGAGACAATGGCAGATATTGGAAGGTACTATACGGTTAAGCCATACTCCAGCCATTTCTCTTCACTTCCCCTTCAGGTACTCTGAACAGTCGTGAAAAAAGTCATGGTTGATAGCTTTGCTAATGCGGAAAAGCAGAGAGGGGGTAATCCACTGGGAACGGAAGGCCTTGTAGATGTTCTCAGGGGTGCAGTTCACTTGCTTGGCCAGCCAAACGGCTGTGCGTCCCTGCTTTTTCAACTCGGCTTTGAGCAGCTGGCCGAGATGCAGCTCGCTTTCGGGTACGTCGTTGATTTTTCTCATAGTCTGTCGTTTTTTTAGCCACCCTTCCTTGCCTTTGAGCTCCCATCGGAAGAGGCGGACAGGTGTGCGGCATAACAGCTCCTGTAAAAAAGCAACAAAAAAGGCGGAGAATTTTTCCTTCTTGTGCATATTTGTCACTTAGGTATCGCCAAACACCTGCTACTCAAATAAGCACGGAACAATTCCCGCCTGTTACGGAAACTTCCACCGCTTATTCTCGAGTAGCTTAACATTTAGGCGATTTTAAGTGACAAGAATAAGAGCGTAAAGCTCGTTTTTTTTATGTTCTTTCTATTCTATATCAATATCCAATTTGGTTTTCCAATAAATTCATTTTGCAAAAATACATTTTTTTGTTGAATATTCCAAGAGGCGAGCTCAAGACCGTAGCAACCACCCGACAAATTATCAAAATGAATATTTTATTCATAAATTTTGAAAAATATTTTTCAACAAATTATATTCATATTAAAATTATTTATATTTTTGCAGCGATAAAAAAATGATTAACCTATAAATCCAAAGAATTATGAAAACATCAACATCAGCCCCTGAAATAATGAGTTGGGACGAAATCAAGCAGGCCATGGCCGAAACAGATCGCCGAATGAAGGAATCACCCCTTTGCTCAATATAAGGTCTACCCTGCCATTGCAGCCTTGAAGTACGACGAACAGTCAGACCTTTATGCCCTGAAACATGGCTTGTTTGTAATGCACGTTGTAGGCGAAGATCTATTCAGCCTCACCGAACCTAAAAACAGAATGGTGCTGTAAAAACATACCCAAACCGCTGTCTCACCGCATCCGACCTTTTGCAGACAGGCATGTGGCGTAATAGCTCCTAAAAAAAAGGCGGTGAATTATTTCTTTCTTATGCGTATTTGGTCTTATGGTATCGCCAAACACCTGCTACTCAAATAAGCACGGAATAATTCCCGCCTGTTACGGAAACTTCCGCCGCCTATTCTCGAGTAGCTTAACATTTTGACGATTTTAAGTGACAAGAATAAGAGCGTATAGCTCAGTTAATATTTACCGTTTATTTATTCTTCTATAATCTTTTTTTAGTTTTAATTCCACATTTTATTTTGATTGTAAATGTACAAATTATTTCAATCACTTACAACATATTTTGAAAATGATTATTTAGTCCAGAAAAATAATGTATAACCTATAAATCCAAAGAATTATGAAAACATCAACATCAGCCCCCGAAATAATGAGCTGGGACGAAATCAAGCAGGCCATGGCCGAGACAAGAACGACTGCCATTGCAGCCCTGAAATATGATGAGCAATCAGACCTTTACGCACTGAAACAAGGCATGTTCGTATTGCACGTTGTCGGCGAAGATCTCTTCAGCCTCACCGAACCTAAAAACAGAATGGTGCTTTGAAACTAATAGGATTTCAACTGAGCATCCAGTTCTTCCGCACGGGAGGTTTCGCCACGGCGGTGCAACTTGTAATACCGCCACAACGCCTTCAACTTGATGAGGCCTTTCTTGTATGCATAAAAAATGAAGAAAGAGACAATCATGGCAAACATGCAACCCAGGGCACAAAGGAAACTCTTAGAGACAATCCACGCTATCGCCAGAACCACGAGGTAATACACGGTGAAAGCCACCATACCACCCACAAAGTTAAAAGAGGAATGCAACTGTCTGTCCTTTATTTTCTTACGGAGCAATGCAGGAACTTCAAAGGGGATGATATTGCTTACCAAACCAAACAGGAACAAAGGGAAAAACAGCACCGCCACTAGCGTATAAAACAACACCTTAGCCAAGCCCACTTTCCTACCGATAATCCAGTCCCTTAAATTCAGTCGCTGCAACTCTTCCAAATACTCATGGGTAATCCCCATCAGTTGCGTAAAACGTTGGGGCTCCTGCCGCTGCATATCGGCAATTTCCTGCAACAACTCCACCTCTTCTGCCGGATAATTCGGAAAATAGGAAGTCGACAACCCTTTCTTTTCCAGACGAGGTTTTACCCACATACAGCGCAACAAATCAATTTCCTGATAATAATCCTCAAAAGCCTCAATATCGGGTGTGATGGCTTTCAGCCGGGCTCTGGCTTTCTCATTGAGCAATCCGTAAGCGATATTCGGGTCGGTTTTGAAATTCTCGGCAAACTCGGTACAGCCAAAAGGCTCGCCAACCGTCAGCACCACCTCACTACGGGCATTGTAGTAATCCTTGTAATGGATATTGACGGGCAGAATCTGCAAATCCAGTTTGAAATCAGCCATTTCCTCAGCAGCGAAGGCAATTCGCGGAAAGCCCTTCTTGAAGCTTCCCAGATAGTGTCCCTGCTGATGCTGCGCCTCGGGGGCGATGACCAATGTGCCACCATTGTTCAGCACCTGGGCCGCTATGTTGAACGAGGTCATGTTGTATTTGATGTCACTCACCCCGCCATCACGGGAACGGAAAGTGGGCAATATCTTCAGAAATCGCAAAATCTTGGCCACCTTGTCCTTCTTGAAGATGTCGCCGCGGGCAATGAACACCGGCTGGCGGAAATCATCAAACATGTACAGGATGTTCAGCGGATCGCTCAAACCATTCTGATGGTTATAGATAATCAACACAGGCTTCCCCTTGGCGGGGATATTTTCCCTGTTAATAACATACATCTTTCTATAATACAGATGATTATGAAAGAATTTCAGATAAAGATTATAGAAAAAGTAACGCCAGGAAAAATCTCCGACATGCGTGAAATCAATCATAAAATCTGTTAATTGAGTGTCATTTCGTTCAGAATGTTCTGAGCACCTGCAAATTTGTCCACGATAAAGAGGAAATATCTGATATCCAAAGAGATATTACGGCAGCGGTTCACATCGTAGTTGATGTCGCTCATGGTGCCTTCCCACACACGGTCGAAGTTCACCCCAATCAGCTCGCCATTGGCATTGATAACAGGGCTACCTGAATTGCCGCCCGTGGTGTGGTTGCTGGCGATGAAAGCCACCGGCATCTCACCCTTGCTGTTGGCATAGCGGCCGTAATCCTTGGCTTCGTACAGCTGTTTCAACTTCGGATCCACCTTATAATCAAAGATATCTGGATTATCTTTCTCTATCACACCAGCCAAAGTAGTGTAATAAATATAATCCTTGCCGTCCTGCGGATGGAAGCCCTTCACCTGACCGTAGGTGACACGCATGGTCAGGTTGGCATCAGGATAGAAAGTTTTGTCTTTCTCCTTGAGCATCAGTGCTTTCACATACAAGCGATAGTCGTTGTTGATTTTTGAGGAAAGCTCGCGCATAGCGGCATAATCATTGCCATACTGCTCCATGGCGGGATTGAACAGTAAGAAAATAGGGTCGTTTTTCAACTTGGCAAAGCTTTTCTTATTGGCTTTCTGAACAAAAGCCTTGAAAGTTTCCGCATCTTTATATACAGACTGCTCAAAAATCTTCTCAGCATAATCCTGTAAGACCATTTTCAACACAGGAGCAGGAAGACCTGTACAACCCGTATAAGTTTTCAGTTCATTAGGAATGAATTCCGGGTCCAAAGTGGTGAAATAGTAGTACATCAGCTCCACAAAACACTCTTTGTCAATAGGTTTGTAATAAGAAGTGAAAAAAGCGTCAATACGAGGCAGCAATTTGGCCTTGGCATCTTCGAACTGCTCATTGGTGAACGATTTGTCCATAGCGTTTTCTATCAGCTGAGAGCAATTGCGGTACATGAACTGCATCATCTCCACCGCCCAGAAAGTCTCATAGAAATAAGTGGTGCTGGTATTGTACTTGCGGTAAGTGCTATATGATTTTTTCAGGTCGGGCAGCACATTGCCGTATTTCGAGTTCATCACGGGGTTCTGTTTGAGCCACTGCTCAAACTCAGCCTCCTCAGCCCGTTTTTTATCCACCACCTTGCACTCTTTCAGTCCCTTGCTCTCCCCTATCCATTTCTTCCAACCGTTGGAGATGGAATTCGATTTGGCGGAATACATCAGGCGGATTTCAGTGGACAGATTTTGGTATTTCTTCATGATGTCGAGGCGTACGCCACGCTGATGAATAGCCACGGGATTGATATCATTCACCGTCATATCCACCGCATCCGAAATGATAAACTGCTGGGTAGTACCAGGATAACCGAATACGAGGGTGAAATCGTTCTCTTCCACGCCCTTGGTGGAGATGGTGAAATATTTCTTCGGGGTAAAGGGAACATTGTCTTTAGAATACTTCGCAGGCTGGTTGTTTTTGTCGGCATAGATACGGTACATGGAGAAGTCACCGGTATGGCGGGGCCACATCCAGTTGTCGGTGTCACCACCGAACTTGCCAATGCTTTCGGGAGGGGTACCCACCAAACGAATGTCATTATAGGTTTCGTTGATAAATGCAAAATACTGATTGCCATAGTAGAACGACTTGATGTCCACCGTATAATGCGTACCTTTCACCAATTCTTTTTTCAGTTTGGCGATATTGTCATTGATTTTTTTCTCGCGGTCTTCATTTTTCATGTCGTCGGTCACGCCTTCCAGCACTTCCTTGGACACATCGCGCATCTCTACCAGAAAAGTCACGCTAAGGCCTTCGCAGGGGATCTCCTCCTCGAAGGATTTGGCCCAGAAGCCGTTATGCAGATAATTATGTTCCAGAGTGCTATAGCGCTGAACATAAGAGTAACCACAATGGTGATTGGTGAGCAGCAGTCCCTTGGAGGAGATCAGCTCGGCGGTACAGCCACCGCCGAAGAGCACGATGGCGTCCTTCATGCTGTGATGGTTAACGCTATACACATCCTCAGCAGTCAGTTTGAAGCCCAGTTGTTGCATTTCAGCTTCGTTATAATTCAGGAAAATAGGCAGCCACATTCCCTCGTCGGCACGGGTCCACGCGAAAACGCAGCAGAAAAGAAGAAGTAAAGAGATTTTTTTCATTGTAATAAATTTTGATGGTGCAAAGATACAATTTTTTTCCGTGATTTTTCTAAGGTTAGAAAAGTCACCAAAAAGATCCTTTCCGTCGGTAAGTGCGGCCGCACAAGCCAGTACCCCAACCGTCGGACAAGCCCTTCGTGCGTCGGCTTAACACATTTCTATTCGCCAAACATCAACAAAAAAAAACACCCGCAACAAGGCGGGTGCTTGAAAAAATGCTTTGAACTCAGTTATTCAGAGAAT
>Ga0310786_10003541_pt1 | contig 22635 bp, 18 predicted proteins | sample AusTroGonzalo_MG_FD_203881 | JGI IMG/M metagenome (GOLD analysis project Ga0310786, IMG submission 203881) | Bovine rumen microbial communities from tropical cattle in Woodstock, Queensland, Australia - Gonzalo_03 (v2) (version 2) | ecosystem: Host-associated > Mammals > Digestive system >...
CATAGTATTGGAAGTGTCTCCACTTGTTAACCATCTCTCAGGCTTACAATTGAAGTTAAGTACGAACGAGCCAAAAGAGAGCCCTATAGCAGGCTTAACCTCTATAGGACCCTCGAAAATTGCTTTATGGTATGTATTCGGGTGATACGTATCCGCCAAAACAGCATACCCAGTCACACTCATAAGATATTCCCTGAGTGCTTTTATGTTTGTATCAAAGTTGGTACCAATCCAACAATCGTACGGAATGGTGACCTGCTGAAACCGGCCGAGATCCCTTTTGAAATCTCCATTTCGTCCAGGGATCTGTACGGTCTCATACTCGTGCTGAGGTACTGTATAAGTATCCGTTCCATTACAATAGACCTTGAAATCCCTGAAATCCTTACCGTTAAACGTAATGTAATGTTTTGGGTTTTCCATGTAACGTACTACATTACTCATACATATTTCCTCCTATCAACACTTTGCTGAATCTTTGCCATTACGGCATTTGCTATCTCATTAGCATCTGCTCCCTCTGGAGCGTTCACAGTGATCTGAATATCGCCGTACGTATTCGTGGTAGAGGTTCCTCCCATACCACTAAGCGCTTTGCTGAGCATATTCCAGTCACTATTAGTGCTTATAGATCCGGCAAGCATGTTCGAACGAACCGCTATATCGCCGTTACCAAGCAGTGACTGTATCTGGCTGTTCGCATTTTGAAGATTATCGAGATCCAGAATCGGCTTGATTGTGAAGTCATCTTCAGCAGGCATCGCAGAGTCTAAATCGTCTGCTAAACGCTGTGCATATGCCAATATTGCTGCCGTGAAGTCATCAACCTCGTTCTCAACAGTATAGGTGTTGTTACCGAAGCCTATAGCAAAGCCTTCTGCCGTCATCTCACCCATCCATTGGAATACCGTAGACGGTGAATGAATGCCAAGTTTCTTCATGGGTATACCAATAATAGTGTCGCATACTTTATCAACAGCTTTGTTTATTGCTTCCTGTTTTCCTTTAATACCGTTGATTATTCCTTGACCAAGATTTTCGCCAACTTCTTTACCCTTCTTCTTCGCTTTCTTCTTGCTCTTATTACCTGCCGCACTGATACTAGAGTCTACTGTGTTTCCAAGGAATGTAGACGCATATGTCTTAACTGCTGCCGGTAATCCTGATATAGTACCTGATGGATCAAGCAAGAATTTGGTAATCATCGTTGAAAGGTTTGAAGTAAACGACTTAGCAGGCTCGGTTACGTCTGTTTCGCTAAGACCTTCCTCTACAGCCTCTTCGGTCGTATCAGTTATTGCTGTCTTTATCGGCTCTTTGCCCTCAGCTTTGTACTGATCCTTAATAGTCTGTATCCAGCCGTCAACTGTATCTCTACCAACGGTATCTGCTGCTATAGCGACAGCGCCAAGGGCTTCACTTGCGGCATCATCTGTCTGATCTGCAACCTGCTTCCACATCTGGTTAATCTCGTCGATCTGGTACTGAGCGACATCGCCTGTAAGAGCAGCTACTTCCTGATAAGAGCTTACACCTTGAGAGGCGAAGTGCTCTATAATGTCGCTGCTGTAACCAAGCTCCTGCATCTTCTTAATGTTCGCTCTCCATTCGTTAAGCTTCGTAATGTTACCCTGAAGATTCTTAACCATGCTGTCAAGAGACTTCTTCTCACCAGTATCGAATTCGTCGAATGACTGCAACGCTGATTTGAGACTACTCTGAAGACTGTCTTTCCACTTAGTAACCTGCTGCGAGATAGTATCGAGATGCGTCTTTACAACCTCGGATACATCTACTCCAGTTACCTTGACTTCCTCAAGCACAGTTTCATAGTCTATAAGACTAAGCATATACTGCTGTAATGCAGCGGTTCCAGTATTAAACGTATCCAGATCAAGTGATACGAATGCATCGCTTATTGTACCAGACATCTTAACAAGTGCTTTGTCGGATGCGATTAACGAGTCTATGCCGTCCGTGATACCGTTCATGGCATCCTCAAACAACTCATCGTATCCCTTAATCTTTGTTTTCTGTGCGTCAAGTTCGTTAAACAAAGACTTTAACTCTTTCTGACTTCCTTTTGACATAGTTACGTCATACTCGAGTGTTGTGCTGCTTGTACCAACATTGAATGCCTTAACGAATTTCTTAGCTGCTTTTTCGCCACCAATTTCGCTTGACAACTCGACAAATCCAAGTATATCTTCTATACTCATAGTATTCTCGATATACTCTATCATTTCTTTAGATGCACCAGCTAATTTGGCGGCAACAGCAACGTACTGACGATCAACCTGAAGCTCAAGGTAATCCGTACCCTGTTTAGTGTACTCTTTGATCAGTTCATCACCAGTCTTCTTATATGCATTCGTCAGATCTTCCATAGATCTTATCTGATCTACAGTGCTTTGTTTAGCGGCTTTCTCCTGTTCTTTCCACCACTTATTAACATCTTTGGCAAGTTTCTCAGAAGATTTGCTAAGAGCTTCCTGCATCTCTTCTTCACTCAACGTAGCCATATATGCTTTGGTGATGTACTCCTGGAATGCCTTTGTGGCAGCCTTTGATTTTGAAGTAGAAGCATCAAGGTATGTGTTCAAAGCTTTGGCAAGAGCACCCTTTCCGTTCTGAGTAAGCTCTTTAACGCTAAATCCGTTTAGAGTATTCTTGAACTGCTCTTTAAGCTTCTTTCCAGTCTCGGTCACAATATCTTTACCAATGTCCTGGCCTTTAAGCTCGTCCTTAGCTCCTTTATACCACGCTTTAGATACAGACTTTCCATCTTTTGTATAAACATCTTTCATCCACTTTTTAGACTCTTTTGTGAGAGTACCATTCTTCTTATAAAGTTTGTTTATACGTTTGATTTCTTTCTTATCAGCGTTATTAGCCAACTCGGCGACATACTCAAATCCCTCTTCGTAGCCCATGTCAAGGATTTCCTGAATAAGTTTACGATCAAGGCCTCTTGCTGCAAGAGCCTCTATACCCTTCTGGAACTCTACGATACCCTTATTCTGGCTTGTAATACCTTTAGCCATATCGTTAAGAGTAACGTTTACGCTACGATCAAAGTTCTTAAATCCAGAAGTAGCATTCTCGAGGGATTGTGTGAGCGTGTCAAGTCTATTAGCTGTAGTACCGCTTACATTACCAAGATCTCCAAGACCATCTAAACCGCCAAATAAGTCGTCGGTGTTTAAGAAATCTTCACCGTTTATTTCGTCTTTTAAGGCCTCTGTAAGCTTTGCGAACCATCCTTCAGCACCTTTTGGGGAATTAAGAGCTACAAGTCTCTCATATTCTTTTCGAGCCTGCTTTACGAATGTCGGGGTCTCAGTCATATCAACTTTGACATTCTTGGTGCTCATGCTCTCTGCTTCTTTATAAGCGGCTTCTCTAAAACTTTCCTGTTTACCAAGCAAATCAACAGTATTCTTTAATGCCTGATTGTATAACTCTTGCTCAGTAACAAGTCTATTTGTGAGGCCTATGCTTTCCATGATACTATTAGCAATACCCTTACCGGTCTCACCACCAATAGCCTCTCCGATAATCTCTCCAGCTTGAGCAGCCTTTTCTTTACCCTTTGTCTTGACATAATCTATGACACCGGTAAGACCATTCTCCATGAACGATTTACCAAAATTAATACCAGATTTATCGCCACCATCTTTGCCATCTATTGCCTTCTTAATAAGCTCAATAGCTTTCTGGCCAAGCATTGTCGGGCCTTTAAGCTTGCCAGCAGTTAAGAAGTCAAGTATGCCGGTATTAAACGATTCTCCAAACCATTCACCAATGCCACCAATAATTTGTGAGAAAGAATGTATACCTGTCGAATCTCTAAGACCTTCAACTGCATCACCACCAACCGTATAACCAGCGTCATATACACTGCCTTCAGTCTTGCCCATGCCAACAACAAGCGATTTGCCTATCCAACCGCCGATGCCCATTATAGCTTTTGACAACGAACCAGTAGTTGAACCGTCATGAGTACCATTGAATGCCTGTGTACCAAGCTTATATCCCGCTTCATATACTGCACCATCAGTATCTTCCATACCTCTAATAAGAGATACTTTGATCCAATCGCCAATGTTTCCGTTATTAAACAGAATATCAATAGCACCAGTAACGCCATTCTTTATAGCAGCTGCAAGGAGGATAAACGCATTATTTACACCAGTATCCAACTGGTCTAATACTGTCTCAACAAACCGTCCTATAGCCATCGCAGCGGTATCAAGTACTTTTCCAAGATCGTCCACAGCAGTATTAAGCAACTTAAACAATCCATCTACAACCGTATCAGCCACGGTCATTACTGTTTCAGCAGTAGATATAGCTGCCATTTTGATGGAATTTGCTAAGTTAACGATTAGTGCATACAAGCCTGTACCAAAGTTTGTAAGAGCTTCTGCAATTGTGTCTTTGTTCTGTACTAAGAACGTTAAGAAGTATGTCAGTGCACCGGTAACCGCTGTTACAGCCAAAGCTATAATTCCTGCACTCACTGCTGCCGACAAGAATGTCGCTGATACGGCCAACAATGCCGGTACTACTGCCACAGCAGCTTCTGGGAATATTAACAAACCGGCAACAATCAACGCTATACTTACCGTCAGAACACCTATCGCTGCAGCTGCAGCCCATATACGTCCCTCATCAAACTGTGCAAGGAGCGACAATCCTCCTGCTAGTACTGCCAATGATACACCAAGCATAGATAAACCTGCAGCAACTATAACAAGATTTGCACCGTCTCCACCCCACTTGCCAAGAATAGCCAATGCACCAGACATAGCGAGAAGTACTAACGATAATGACCCTGCAGCAGCTAACATTTCCGGATATTTCAGGTCAGCAAGCTTTTGAATAGCCATTCCTATGGGGAATAGTGATACTGATAATATTAACATAGACAAACATGCTTGTGCCAACTTACCTTTGTTAAATCCCTCTATTACTGTAAGCCCAGTAAGAACCTTAATAACACCGACCATAGCGAGAAGCATTCCTGCTATTCCAGCAGCCGCCGCTGCTATAGATTTCCAATCAGCATTATGTCCACTCAACGCTATCTTCAAAGCAAATGCTGATGCTATCATTATAGCTATAACTTCACCTATAAGCAATAGAGACTTGCCTACTTTACCAGTATTGCCACGTACATCTTTCATGTTACGTACGGCTTTGCCTATAAGCACTATAGTAGCCCCCATCGCTATGAACATGAGATCAAGACCGCCAAATACAGCGACTAATGCTCTCCAATCTGTCGTAACACTGAGTGCCTGATGTGCAACCAATGCAACTGCTGCTATTATTGCAACCAACGCTAACAAGGTTGCTATGATTGGGTTCTTACCTTTAAGGAAACCACTAGAAGCAGATCCTATTGACTTCATAAGAAGAGTTAATGACAGGATTGCTGCTATAAGCATCGCTGCTCCAAGCGTAGTTTCCTTCGGGGCTGCATCATACAACATAGCCAATGCGCCAACGCAGAATGTTAATGCTACTATGGTTGTTGTCAATGCCATAACTGTAGCCCATGCCTTGTCGCCAGAAAGACCACTGAATGCTAATACTATAGCCATAACAGCTGCAAAGCCGACCATAACTTTTAGTATCTTATCTACGCTCTCTGTACTCATGTCTCGAGTAACCATTTCAAGAAGCTTAAACTCTCCAATAAGAGCTATAAGTGTCAATGGTAATGAGCCAAGAAGTAACATAGCCCTAAGAGCATACTTTGCCATACCAGCTGCTGCAAACACAATTGCTAAACAACCAGCCAGGCCATATAATACATCCTTAAGTCCATTAAACGCTGTTACTATTTGATCTATTACTTTTTGATCTTCGCCAAGCTTCTTAAGAACATAAAGCATAGCAACTAATCCGCCTATAACAGATGTAACTACAAGTATCATACGTAAGCCATGTGATGCCATACGACTTACTGCAGTCATACCAACAAGTATTGCACCAATAGCGGCTAATATAACCGCTATAACCATGCCTTGCTCTTGGGTTATCTCTTTAAATGATGCTATTACAGCGGACAAAGAGAGCCCAAACGCTCTTATGAAATCTGGAGCGGCTTTAAGTACCAATATAAGTGCTGCTACTGATACTGCTAAGGCGGCTATGTTCGTAGACACGTTCTTAAACGCTTGCGCTACTAATGCGGTCACGGCTATAAGCGTTAACGACGCTGCACCAATAGCTATAAGAATCCTTACAAGCTTCTGCATGTCGATTTGCATGCTCATAAATAACTCAACAGCCTGAGCCATGATTACGAATGAACTTGCTATTGCTAAGAACAATGCTGCGAATGCTGCTATAGCCATTCCTGAAGACATTGATTTTGAAGCAAATGCAGCCAGCACGGTGGCTACTAAAGCAATAGATCCTATAAACTTGGTGAGACTTCCCATAACTTCTGTAATATATCCAGAGTCAGGAATAGCTTTCGTCAATGCTATCAACGAAGCAGTTATCGTCCCGACAAGAATGGCTGTTGAAATTAAGAAATTGCCGACGGCCTTAATCATTATAGACTTAGCTATATCTTTTGCGAACTGTTTACCTATAGTAGTAATACTCTGGAATATGTTCTGCACATCGTCTATAGTGGATTTCAATTGATCCACTTTAGCTTTGAACATTTGAGCAACACCGATTATAGCAACAATTACGCCACCCATAGCTACGATTGCCATAGATACTTTGAAGAAGTCGTTCGGATTAGGAACCAGTGTTGTGATAAGAGCTGCAGCAGTAGCCAATACAACCAACGCGCCAGCAAACGCTATGATCATAGCAACCGTCTGTTTACGCAATTCTGCCTTGGCCATTATCTCAGCACTCTTAGCCATCTCATTCAACGTTCCCGTGATCTGAGACGGTATCTTAGCAAGATCTTTAAACGCCTCCGTAAGATTGCCAAATGCTGTCGAGAATGCGTTTATTGCTTTAATCAATCCGGTAAATATGCCAAGCATGGCGATCATTGCGGCTCCTACAAGCAGGAACACCGGTTTTGTCTGAGATAAACCTTGCAGTAATCCCTGAACAAAGCCTAATACCATTCCTCCGTTTTTCTTTACGACACCGAATACCGTTATTACAAAGTCTCTAACTCGTCCTAACGGTCCTTCTGTTGTTAAGATGAAATTTATAAGACTTTGTATGAGTCTTACCGGTGTAGCTAAGATGTATAATACTCCACCAACTAAACCCTTTGCAGCACTAACTGCTCCGGTTGATATGGTGTTGAAGAAGTTTACCAATTCAACTCTAAGGTTACTGATAGCTTCTTTAAACCCAAAGTTACGTATTAGTTCTACAATAGATATTACTTTTCCAACAAGCAAAGCTACTATAGAACCTAACGCCATAGCAATAACACCGATACCCTTAGCAATACCGAGCACATACTTAAGCAAATCAAGACGTACTAATACCATTATTGCTGTTGTAATAGCTGCTATAACGCCTACTATCTTAAGCAAATGCAACTTAGACAGTATTAATGCGGCGATAATAGCCGGTAGTATTATCTTGGCTAATGGTAATAAGTAGACTTTAATGAAACCACCTAAGCCAGCATTAGCAAGTGTCTCCATTACATTCTTTATTACAAATGTAAGAACATTGAGCACAGTAAGTATAGAATTTAGTACCCAATTTATAGCGTTTATTATTATAACAGATAAACGTAACTTCTTATCGCTACCTGTTATGTTCTTATAAATAATGCTTAATGCCTCGCCGATAGCATGAAGATTATTTATAACAGGATTCAAGTTCAAAAATATCTCAAATGCAGAACTTCTAAGAGCCATCATTATGTCGCGAACGCCATGCCCTATGTCTCTTATGAAGTCTTTAAATTTCTCAGACTTCGAGATCATAGATATGGCAATAGCTGCTCCTTTTATGACTCTTTTTATTACAGGATTTATGTCATTTTGAATGATTGGCAATAATTCTGTCTTTACAATATTAATTGCCTCTCTGGCAGCGTTAAACACATCTACCATATCCTGCATAATCTCGGTTGCTACTTCCGCGCCTATCTTTTTAAGTGCAGCCTGCATGTTAGCAAGAGAGCCTTCGAACGTTTGGTTAGCATCTTTAGCATGTTCTCCGAACGCCTCGTCCATAGCGTTCGCGAACGTATTAAAATCTATCTGGCCGTCCGTAACCATCTGTCGAACTTGTTGTTCTGTTTTACCTAACGCCTTACCAAGTTCAGCAGCAGCATTAAGACCTCTCGATTCGAGCTGTCTTAACTGCATGGTCATAAGCTTACCTTGACCCGCTACAGTAGTAAATATTGGTGCTATATTATCGTATGTAGTGTTTGCCATAGCGGCAACACCAGAAATACCTCGTAAGGCTTTCTTCATATCTTCGCCAGCCTGAACACCAGAAGCTGACAACTGAGCACATGCTTTAGCCGCAGCATCAAGACCGTATGCAGTACCATCTACCGCATAGTTAATGTCGTCCGAAACCTTTTCCCAAGCGATACCAAGACCTTTAAGCTGAAACTTAGCATTTTCGATGTTCATGGCCCTAGCCCAGCCGCCTTTAGCCATTATATCAAATGGTTTCGATACAGCCTTAGTAAGATTGGTCGCCAAGTCCATAACGCCATTTGTCAACTTCTGAATAATTGACATACCAATGACGCCAAACGTCGAAAATCTCTTCTCGAGAGACCCTAACGATCTCTCTATCTGACCGAAGTCAACATTATTCAGCTTAGCAACGAGATTGTCTAAGCCATTATTATCCAATTTATCTATGGACTGATCCAGATCGTTGAGGGATTTCATTGACTGTTTGACGCCCTCTTCAAACTGTTTGTTGTTAAACCGCATTTCAACAACGCGTTCGTCAATACTTACAGCCATAGTCTCACCCTCCTACTGTATCCATCCATAGTTCGTCTGCAATTTTCTTAAACACCGGTTTCAACGCTGGGTTGATGTAGTCTATTCCTTCTACATAACTACCATTACCTGTAGCGTGACCATATTGGAGCATTATCGCTACGTTATACCAGCCGTCTACAACGTTCGAATTCTTCCATACGATTGTGGTAGTGTTTTTGCCAACCTCAACCTCGTAACTCCAGCTATCACGTGTTAAACCGGTGTCTACGGGCGTAGCATTCCTCAAAGCCTGTACGCCCATTTCGCCATACTTCCACAATTTCTCCCATTTTGCTTTCTCCACCGAAGCTCTGAGAAACCCGAAAGTATGGTCGAATGATCCTTTAGACTTTACACTAATTACTTTACCCATTAGTGCTTCTTAGCCTTAGCCGCACGTCTTGCTTTGTTTAACTTAGCGTAGTGTGCTGCGGTTTCTTGTGGAGACATCTTCTTAGGTGGATTCTGACGAAGGGCACATAACCTTATTAGGGTGAGAAGTGAGTTAAGATGCCACTTATTAAATTCCACCGGTATATTCAATTGTATCATATCAGCATATATAGATTCGGCCGTATGTACTTTAACCTTTCCGCCTTGGTCATTATCGTCCTTAGCCTCATATATGGTCGTTGCGGTCATCGGATCCTCTATATACTGCTTAATTTCTACCATGCATTTTGAAGGAAGATGATCATAAATTGCAGGATCTACGTTTTTGTTTATCGTCATACACTTGACATAGAATTTTGTCTCTTCCTCTGACTTAGGAGTGTTGCCGTTATCCAAAAACGCTCTATGGTATTTCTGTTCCCACTTGTGAATAGAAAGTAACGAGTGCTCGAGTTGCAATACGCCTCCCTTGCATATGTCAAAAAACTGATTTTTTTCTTCATCATAGCCCTCTACGGGCGGTATAAACACCTCGAGCATAATCGTCACCTCTTTATTATTAATCTACAACGGATGCTGCGCCCTCGATAACCTTCATACCTTTGTCAGCAGCCTCAGCCTTCTTGTTAAGCTTATCAACAAAGCTCTCCATATCCTTCGGCATAACTTCATTGATGAATGCACTCATCTTCTTGTCGTCAAGAACAAGCTCTGTGAACAGTGCATCAAATGCCGGTGAGCATTCGAAGTTCTGTCTGATCTCATCGCTCTTCATAAGTCTCTTACCGTCCGGGCTCTTCTCGCCATATGCCAGAAGGATAATGCTACGTACGGTATCCATGATCTCTCTACCGCTATGAGCATCGATAATCTTCTTAAGATACTGCTCAAATCCTCCGTCCTTAGACACCTGAAGTGTCATTGCCTCTGTCTTTGTGAGGTTGAAATAGAAATTCTCCTCTAAGTGCTCTCCGTCGTAGGTGTCATACCCAATTCTCTTGATTACCATGGTGGTTTCTCCTTTCGCTTTTGAAAATAAAAAATAAAAAAGACTGGGTGAGGCTCCCACGCGAAGAAGTCCCACCCAGTAAGTAACACAATAACAGTTATCTAGGCACTGTATTAGCCTGCACGGAAGAAGGCAATAACATCTGCCGGGCTCATCAGACGAGCGTCTGTGCCAGCAGTCTCAACCTTCTCGTAGTATGTCTTCTCAGAATCCATTGTAGCATCCTGAGTCTCGACATAATCGTCGCCTACCTTCTCATAGTAGGTCTTGCCTGAATCGAACGAGGTATCCTCGGTGATAACGTAAGTTACAGAAGCGTCTGTACCATACAGAATGTCCTCAAACGCTGCGAGCTTATCAGGATCAACCTTTGTTGAATCGATCTCGATATCGCAAGTTGATACATCCTCGCTGATCTTAACTGATGTGCAGTTGCACTCGAATGACATCGTGATTGTCTCTGGTGACTCGTTCTCGGTAGCGTATGCTGCCTCTGACGGTGAGCACTTGCTGTTGTAGAACAAGTGGAGCTTGTAACCATACTTGTTGCCAAGAGTGTCGTTACCAAGCACTGATCTGTAAGCGAAGCCAAATGCCTTTCTGGGCTGCTGGCCGTATCTTACGCCAGGAACCTCTTCTGCTGTACCGTTGCACGGAGCAAACTCATCCGGATACTGAAGGCACTCGATTGTGTAAGCCAGAGTCTCTGCCGACATCAGAGTCAAATATTTCATATCATCTGCATATACGTCATTGGGTTCTGCACCACCCGGTGATCTTGTTACGCCTGTGAGGCCATCCCATGCAACACCTTTGCCGTAGCCGCCCTGGTCGTTCATTACGAACAACACGCCTTTACGAGTACCAGTCTCATAGCGGCGCTCGCCGACTTCGTCCCATGTTAATCTACTCATTTTTATTTCCTCCTTTACTCGTAATGGGTGAAAATATCATGGTATAGTCTATCGCTAACGAACTTCTTGTCGTGCGATATATAGTCCAAACTCTCTAATACTCTTTTAGGTAAAGTAGAGTTGGGATCTCTCGTTATGACAGTAATTGTATACTGTGTTTGTATAAGATACTTCGAATCGTCCGCAGGAGTTGTATTATACTTAGCAATCTCGAACAGGATGCATGGGTATTCCAACTTATTTGGCGGACTGAAGTATACCGGACCCTCTTCGCCTATCACATTTTGAAGGAGATCATATAAACGTCGTGTCTTAGGATCCATTGGTGACGCCGTCATTGTAAACACCTCCTAATGATAGTACGATTCTCGGATATTCAGTTGTATCTGCGGTAGCTACAATCCACTTTTGGCCGTCAACTGTAGCATACCGCAAAGTATTGATATGATTACGAACATACGGGTCCGCCAGTATACTTATCTCAACTGATAATCCTATCTCTGCGTTTATGTAACCGCTGTCATTCAAAGACCTGCTCTTACGGTATATGTCACCGTAACAGTTTCGCTCTTCTATGACCTCGTCCCACACCCCAGGGGAGATCTCTCTAGTATCTGTGAACCCCAGTTGTCCGTAGTATTTCATATGTTAGCCCTCGCTAAATCAATCTCCGTTGTCTTCCGGAACAGTTCCCTTAACATTGTAAGGAATGTGCTCAAGAACAAGAGCTGACTTCGGCTTGATGAGAGCGCCTGAGATACGGGTCTCCATCAAGTACTTTTCCTGGTTGTAGTCGATATCGAAGTCGTTGAACATGTTGATCTCGCCACCCTTATCAGCACCTACATTGTAGTCCTGAAGGTTAACCATGATCAAGCCAAGCTGCCATGTAACGGCACTCTGGCCTTCGCCAACAACACGAGTAGCGTTCTCCATAACCGGAACAGAAACGATGTTCTTCACACGAAGCTTTGTAGCAAGCTTCTCAACGGTATCATAGAGTGCATGGCCGATACCATCCTCAAGAAGGAGCATATCTGTGAGAAGATCCTCTGTGATGAACAGAGTCGGGTTACCAGAGCCCTTAAGCTTCTTTCTGTTCTTGATAAGAAGTCTGATGTAAGCCTTAGCTCTCTCATCAGCTGTATCCCAACCTTCTTCCTCGGTCTCATCCTGAAGACGAGTTGTGAAGAGCTCATGATCTGTCCAGATCGGACGTACATGCTCGGGAGAGATATGATCGTCGGACTCTGCAGATCTGCCATCGCCGATAAGGATCGCACGAGCGATTTCCTCGTTGAGCATCAGGCGCATCTCAGCCTTAAGCCATACAACTACACTGAAATCTGTGATGTCAAGGATGTCATCGCGATCCAGTTTCTGTTTCTTGTAGATGGTCTGCGGTGTGGTTACACGCTTCTGAAGTGAGAAATACTCCTCTTTCTTCAGATGGCCTTTGATGTAACCTAAAGCACGTGCAGATTCAACAGTAATGTCGGCGAACATGCTCTTTACACGGCTGAAACCTGTGTGATGAACACCGTTAAGAACTGTTGAAACCCAGTCCATATCTCTCTTAATGAACTCAGGCGGAACATTAAGGTTCTTTGCATCCGGGAAGAGGTAATCGATGTTACCAATTCCATACTGAAGAGCATCATGCTGCATGAACTCTTCTTTGAGTGAAGATACTTTGTTTGTGAAAGCATCATGTACAATAGCGTTTGCTTCGCTCAGGAAATCCTGAGTTGTCTGTGCATCGAAAATGTTGTCGTGCATTATTTCGTCCTCCTCTTCGTAGTTACCTTCGAACTCCTCCGGCTCAAACTCGCCGAATTCTTCTCCGTTTTCATCATCGCCGTCAAGCTCTTCTTCCTCATCAAACCCATCATGAGCGATAGTATCGCCAAGTTCTCCAACGAGCGCCATAACGACGTCCTTCTGCTTCTGATCAAGTGTAGCAAGATTAGCTTCGATCTCTTTCATGTCATATTTGCTCTCATCGATGGATCCATGCTTAAGATGCTCTTCTGTCATTTCAAGAAGATCTGCTACTGCGCCAGACTGCTCAGCATTAAGTGACTTGAGAATGTCATCGACAGTCTCTTCGTTGTCATCCATATCAGCATGAGCAATAAAGTCCTCATTGAACTCAATCTGCTCACCGCTGAAGATGATTGCTTTATCCGGCAAATCCTCGATGAAACCATTCGAGTGCGCGAATGCTACATTATCTATCTTCGCTTCCGGATTTGCACCAGCCAGAACAAGGCTAAGCTCTTTGATCATACCATGTGCTACACGACCCATGTTCTCCTGGAGCTCATCGGCCCAGATTGAGAATGAATCGTAATCACCGTGCATCAGCTGCTCTCTTGCGTTGAGACCGTTAGCGGTGTTATTAAGGCTTACATAAGCGTAAACACCATCCGGACGCTCTTCAAGATCCGCATGACCGATAACCTGTGAAACGTCTTTGTGATTATGCTGGTATACAACGGGTATACGTGTGCCATTTTGATGGGCGAAACATTTAGGAAGAATCGTCCTACCGTCAGCACACTTAATGTTGTACTTTGTGGCATAACCGCTGAAATCATACTGTTTACTCACGGTTTTCTTCGTCTCCTTTCGTATTCTCGGGAAGTTTTCCTTCTGCTTGTAACTCCTTAGTACTCTGAGAAATGTTTCTATTTCTAAGCTCATCTGAAGATTTATCCTCGGACGGCTTATAACCGATTATTGCTCTGAATTCATTCGGAGACAGAATCTCGTTACGTGTGAATCTATCTGCCATATCAGCTACCTTGTCAACCGGTGACAAAGCGAATGGATCACGGTGATACCATACTCTCTGATGCTGGCTAAGACCAGTAAGAGATATGAACTTGCGTGTGAATTCATCGCATATTGCAGCGCAACAAGGCTCGATTGCTCTTGTATAATATGCCTGCATCTGCTCGGGCGTAGCAGTACCCTCAAATACTTCCCGGCTTAAACCAAGCTGGTTGAGAATCATTGTCTCAAGTCGTTCGACCTGGTCCTTGAGGGTATTCTCCAACGGACGATTGAGCTGTACTATCTTCTCAGTACCATCAGTCCAAGCAACGCCATAGTCAGATGATGCCAACTGTTCCTCAATCTCCTTACGACGAGCATTTGCTTCGTCTTTCTTCCGCTGGCTGCGCACTAAGTATGGTAACTGCATAATTATGTCAAGTTTACCACTTCCCTGCTGTTCGTCGATCTTATCAAGCAATGCTAGCTTATGAATATACCGCTTAAGGGCACTGTTTGTTTCGTTCATAACAGCATAGAATGGGTTTTCTATAATCGCAGTCTTATACTTTGATACGACTTTTTCCTCATGTTTACCTGTTCGATCATTGTATATATCAACACGTATGTCATCCGGATACCAGGCGATTATCTTGCATACACGCATGGTTATTATGTCGAATGATTCTGTGTTGTTAATATTGGTGTCTACATCTACAGGCACTACTGCCACAACACCTTCATCGAACATAGATAATATGAGATCCTGTATGAAGTTTCTTCCTGTCTGATCCTTATTAGCACTCAATGTGAGGCATGTATTCAGACCTGTATTCAGTTGTTTTTCATAACGTCCGTTGTCGTTTGTCTTAATGTGTTCAAATTTGCACTGAGCAACATCCATTGCCATCCTATTATATATAGGAGCTACTATGGTTTTAACACTGCTGTAATTCAAACGCTGCTTGTCCGGACGCCCGTATGAGATTGATCCAAGATCGTACTTAAGATCTGTCGGGTCCCTACCTGAGAAAGCATTCCAGGCATTTTTGAAACGTGTTGTGATTGGTAACATTTATGCCTCCTCGCTTAACCGTTCATGGACATTCCGCCAAATGACTTCTTTTTATAGGGATCGTATTCTATGTTTAAAATATGATCACCCCATAATAAATCCGGATTGTAAAGTCCGATATCTAATTCGTCGAAATCTCCTATTGGTCTTATATAAAGCTCTGTTTTCTTAGGATCACTAAGAGCTTTCTTCGCTGCTTTTTGGCCTTCACTGCGAGACATGTCTTCGTAATATATGTAATCGTTGGTTAAGTGATCTATATACGTATCAATCACGGATTTCTTTACATCGTCCCAATTGTCTTCGACATACTTCATCAAGTTTAACGATTTTTCATTTAAAGAGCCATCATCTTCCTCATCGACAGAAATTCTGGTCTTTGTTCCATCTTTGTCGTCAAAAGCTTTGCGGTACCGGCTTCCGTGTTTATCTGTTTCGCGTTCATACCCTTTCAAACCATGTGACTCGAGATTTTTAGGTTTATCGGATGGTTTCTCATCCTCGCCCAATCTCTCAGACTGCTTTGCAGCTAAGCCGATCTCCTCACCGACCTTGCCAGAACGAGTAGGTGCAGTTTTGTAAGACTGGAAATGACGCTTGAACCACTGTTGCCCCGGAACGCCGAAGTGAGCGATGTAGTCGTCTGCTGAGAGGTTAGAATGATAGATTGGGTCAAACTTCATATCTTCGCCATGTTTCTTCTTATAATAATCCAAGGCACTCTTCGTTCGTCTATTTTTCTGACGAGCTCGTCCTGCACCAAATGTGTATATTGCAATTGGAGCCCCTGCTGCTGCCATGGCGAATCCTGCGGCTACACCGCCTATATCTGCAAGAATATCAATACCTCTCTGGCGTTTCTCTTTTTTGATCTCATCATGCGTCATATTGAGAATACGCTCATTTGCATACTTATGGATTTTCTCAATATTCTTCTTGGAGGCTGTCTCGTTGTACCACTGTTTTGAATATTTTATAGCTTTTTTTTCGTTATTGGTATCGGTGGCTTTCTTCAAGAATTTATCGGCCCTTTTGGCATGAGCATTTTCTTCTCTGGAATAATACTTATCCGATTCTTTTACCCATTGCTCTCTGGTTTTTTGGTCTTTAGCTTCCTGCTTAGCCAACCTCGCAGCCTGTTTAGCGGCTAATCCACGTTCCTCGCCGACCATGCCCGAACGAGTCGGAGCGGTCTCATAAGACTGGAAGTTTCGGATACCTTTCTTCTGACCGGGAATGCCAAAGTGGGCGATATACTCGTTAACGGACATGTCCGAATGCTTAAACTTCTTCTTCAGATTCTTGTTACCATTGAAGTTAGGTTTGTTACCGCCCTTATTGTTATTATTGTTGCTCTTATTTTGGTTATTAATGTTATACGTACCAGAACCAGCATTCCACTTAGGCATAAGATCTACCTTATTTTTCTTATTGGCCTTGTAATTCTGATAAGTATTATAACCGCCAGCAACAACGTTGTAAATATCGACAAAACTCTTGCTTGCATTAGCAAGATTCTTCATCGTATCTGCACCCTTCTGAGTCAGATTTCGGGTTTGCTCCCACCGATCGGACTTTATTCGATTTGTCAGATTAAGACGATTAAGAGCATACTCAAGTTCTCTGTTGGTGAACGCATCTTTATGCTTCTCGAGATCTGCATAACTCGTAGCCCATTTTGCCTTATTCTTCTCAGCATCCTTAGCATCTTTCTCGGCCTTCTTGGCTCTAAGTTTCTCTCTTAGAGACTGCTTCTTAGATGTCTTAGCCAAATCCTGAGGGCTGTTATACGATGGCTTTGCCTCATACTGTACAGGCCCTCGTCTGGGACCATTTTTATCGTCATCTCGCCTATTAAGACGTTCGCTCTGTCTTGCTGCCTCTCCTACCTCCTGGCCAACCATACCAGAGCGTGTAGGAGCGGTCTCATAAGACTGATGACGTCTAAGGCCGTGTTTTTGCCCTTTGGTACCGAAATGGGCTAGGTAGTTTGTATTTGACATAGCTATTTCCTCATATTAACCCCAAGACTGATTTCCCGGGTCGGAGTCTGTTGGTGTAAGTGTGCACGAAGTTATGCATGCATATACCGTACCATCAGAAAGTTGTACAGATTTCCAATTAACACTAGCTTTCAAGAATGACGCTTTATTTCCTACTGCCCTCGCCTGCCTTACAATCTCGTTGTAATTATTAAGAGCATCTATAACAGCTCCGCTCTTGGCATTGCAAGCTCTAGCTGACGAATTAAAGTTTATCCAACTTGCGTTTGCTTCTTTACCAAGAGCAACCATGCCTTTAACTGCCGAATCGAGCTTTGATTTATACCCAGAAAGAGCGTTTGATCCCGCTGCCTTCCAACCAACATTAGAAGGTGCTCCATTACCCTCTACTTTGTTATATGTCTTGTTTGAAAACTTCCTAATAACATTGGTTGGAACTCCTGCAGTTGACGCATGCGCTAAATATTCACGTACTTCTCTATAGTCATTCATCATATTACCTCCATTGTAAATAACTTGTTATCCCAACCAGCAGATACAACAGAACGCTCTTTAAGCCTAAGCTTAGCACCATACTTCTGATTGTATGCAGCTATCATAGACTTAAGCTCCTTAAGTTGGCCAAGCTGGTTATTATTCTGTACGCTATGTAATATCTTATTTGTGGTATTATTCATAGCCGTTGCTCTATTTATGATCTGCTGCCTGTCAGCATTCTGGACCATCTTATCAGTTATACTCGTACCACTGTCTTTAAACGTACCAGTATTAGGATCATACACTCGGCGAGATGCGGTCTTCTCAGCAGTGCTTACGTGGTTATTAATCGTACCCGTCGTGCCCTTGAATCCAGCCTTAGCTGCGGCTGATGTAGGCATACCAGAGACCGGAATATCCTTACGCTTACGGTTGAATGCGTCTGAGGCGTGAGAGAGATAATCTGTAATATTGTCGTGCTTTAAAAAACTCTCCAAATAAGACATTATAGATGAGACATAATAACGAGAAAAACTATCATTGGTAACGGCCATATCGTTTGACTTTAATATGCTTTTTAACCTTAACGTCTCCTCATTAGATAACACGCCAGAAGACAATAACGAATTCACTGCAGACCTCGCCTCTTTATTTTTTTTATCCGCTCGTTCGGTAAGTCGATTGTGTTCTTTATTTATCGCATTTCCACCAGGCCCATATGATGTAACATAATTGCCGTTTTCGCGCCCGTGTGATTCTTTATCATTAGCATTTCTGGCTCCAGAAGCTAAATTATTATGCATCTCCGGATCTTTAACGTACGGATCGTTGGTATATTTTTGTAAGGCACTTAACGCTTCTCGTATTCGCGAGTTACGTACGCTACTGGGTATATTATTGGGATTTTTTCTTTGCTTTGGAATGTTGGTAGGCATTCCAGCAGAGCTTTTCTTTTTTGAATGCGAGAGATAACTCTGCACTTCTCTGTAATCGTTCATGGTGTTACCTCCGTATATTACTTGGCATACCAGCAGTAGAGCCTTTAGCATCGTTATGAATATGCCCCGTATGTACCTTTTTAAGACGCTTATAGAGATCCACCATTCCACCGTATTGGTTAGCATCAAAGCCAGCCATCAAACTTGTGGCAGAACTCGTATGATCGTTGCTAAACAGTTTTTCGTAATTGGCATTGCCTATCTCAGCCTCATACTGACGTACGTTTAATCTTCCGAGCCTTGATGTTACTTTCTGATAGTGATTCCATTCTTTCACAAAATTCTCAAAGTTTCGTACATAAGGCCTTGGATCCTGTACATTTCTACTTCCACCACGAGCCCCTTTTAACTCGTTGGCTTTACCAGACTTATACTGCAAATAAGTCGCATACGCTAATCGCCCAGCAGCCTGAACTCTCTTAAGCATATCTTCATTAGACTTATTTACACCATGCAAGGCATTAGCGGTTACTTTTTCGGCTTCTCTTTTCTGAGATTTCAACGCCTTTCTAGCCCCGGAATCATATTTTGCTCCAGCGGCAGTTGAACGATAGTTCTGAACCTTACGAGTGTCACTACTTGAGACATAATGAGCAAGATGCTGTCTTATCTCCATAAAATCAGAGCTTATATATCCTGTATTCATTCGAACATCTCCTTATTTAACTTATATGCCACAAACGCATCCATAACAGCAGCAACATTATCGATCTTCTCGTCATATCGCCGCTTAAGGAGCATTCGATTACCATTAACATCTTCGACTGTTATAGCATTACCCATACAGAAGCTCATGAGCGATTCGTCAAACCACAACAGTCTATCATGTGCTAGATTCTTCAACTCACCAAGCGGAACAGTTTCTGTCTTACGTCCTTGGATGACCTTCTCCACACCAAAAGCAGTGTGCTCTTTAGACCATCTATCCACAAACGCGGTTGCATTATATGGGTCATAACCAAATGCCATAACTTCATACTCCATAGCCTCTATGAATTTATCAACATCGTCATATACGAGGTCCATATCGAGTATGGTTCCTGGGAATATTACAAGAGTACCTTCTTTAAGGAACTCATCATACTTCTCTCTCATACTGGGCGCTAACTTAGCGTACGTAGACTCTGTAATATAGCTTCGAACCTTAATGCCAAACCCATTACGATATGGGAATAACCATCCGAATGCACAGAAGTCGTTACCTTGAGACATATCAGCACCCATAGCACACATCATTCCATTAAATGACAACGCATGGTCTGTAGGTATTGTCTCTTCATATGTAAAGAAGTATGTGAAGCCTTCCATAGGTATGCCAAAACGTTTAGCCAGTATATCGTTTCGTGCTGACGGCACGTTTTTAGCTCGTTCTACTTCCTCCAAATAGTCTTCATACATAACCGTATAGCCAAGATTCGGTTGAGCCTTCACCCACATACGAGGGTCGTTTATCTCATCGATTGAGTCAAGTCTATACCACCAAATAGAGACATGCGGGTTATAGTATTCACCTCTAAGGATAGAAGTAAGTTCCATCTTTATGTCGTCGCCAGGGCCATTACGTACGGTTCCTTCTGATGAGACCGCTACGATCCACCAGTTAGGTATTTTCTTAGCACCTTGTTCCAAAGCGCCAATAACATCCTCACGTATATCGCCAGAAAGCCACTCGTCTATCGTATTGTATTTAGTACGTAGACCTTGTAGCTTATCTATAGTCATAGGACGAATTTCAAGAATAGAATTGGTTATGAAATTCTGTATACCTTTCTTCGTGGAAGCTAATTTCTGACGCTTCGCACGATCTCCAGTAGTATTCTGCAAAGAGCCCTCTGTTAAAAATTGCATAAGAGGACCTTTTGCTCTTGTGATAGCAGTGTTTATAGGATTGGTTACTTCCTCTGCTTGTTTCATTGTGGGTGCTGTAGTAACCTGGTTTGTAGTTGACGTATCTACATTCAAACCGTATGCCTGTAACCACGCTTCGTATAACGTCTTAGCGGCGCCTCGTCCGACAATAAGAAATTGCTTATGACGAAGACGCATTCTAACACGCTTAGTGACGAATTCACCTAATTTAGGATCATATACATTACGCTCTACATACTCAAACCAACAAAGTAAATCCTCTGCCCATAGTTTAAACGAGAATAGAACGTTAACGTCACTACCGTCCGTAAGGGTCATCTCATTTTCGCAAAACGCTATCCATCCTTCTACAGGTCTTACATCGTAGTAGTAGTTTGGATTAGCTATAAGGTCGTCGATAAGATTCATTTGCAAGGAGACGTTCTCATTTACAGCAACTTCTCCTCGAATTACAGCCTCTCGAAAGAGACCGTAGTATTTTGGGACGGCAGTATTAGACAACATAGTATTAATCCTCCGGGAAATTTATGTCACTATTTAACCGCCATTCGATTTCGTTCTTCTGTGCTTCGAGTGTTTCTGTTAACGTTCCGTTGGCGGGTGGATCAAACAACAGTCTCACTCTAATGCACACATCCAACTTTACTGCTTCCATACGAACGTCGCTACCGAGGAATTCGTCCCATGTTGCCGTGTCATCTCGAATCGTGAAGCCGGTTTTAGGACCTATTCCAAGCTGAGTCATAGCATTTAACGCTGTATTTATACACATCAAAAGCTGCTGATCGAAAGGATCGTATTCAGGGGTTAATCCCAAGTACGCCTTGACTGAGTTTAATATAGAGTTTTCCATATTATACCTCCTTCAAGAATTCCTGCTTAATGTATCCTCTCTTTCTTTCGAACTCAACGTGCTTCCACTCGCCTTTATCCTCGAGCAGCTTAACCTTGAGATCTTTCTTAAGAACGCCGATAATATTATCTGTACGCTTTATATCAGGGGTGAGTCTGAAGTTTACATCGGTTGTTGACTGGAGCCATTTTTCAGGCTCCTTCTCAACCGGCTTTGTTTTTTCGAATGTAGCCTTCTCCGCTTTTACAGCCGGTTCCTCGATATCATTAATTCGATTGTCCGGGTATGTTAACGGAGACTCTTCTGCCTGTTCGCCTATCGGTGCAAACATACTGTTGTATCTCTTTCTCGACATTATCGTATCCTTTCTCCCACGGACAAGTATCATTTGGTGTCCTGGGTATGTATTCTCGGGATAGAGTAACTGAATCCTCTACTCCATAATGTATTGCGTTGTGGGTTTGCATGCTAACGCAAACGAGATACTCTGGATTCATCAGATAATCTGTGTTTCCGGTAATGTCGTCTACGGTTAACGGGTTAAGATGGTGTATGATTATTGTTCCGCTTATCGGATGGTCTTTGCAACCGAGGTCGCAACCGTCGTCACGCAATATCACCTGCTGCCTAATCTGCTTCCATTCAAGAGACCTGTAGAAAACCTGATTGAGATAACGTTCGTAGCCAAATGTTTGGTCACAGACGCCGTTCCCGATCTTACAGTAATCGAATCGATCTTTGAATGTTGTAAGATTAGACATTTCTGAGTATGATCTAATCATTCGTCCATCTCCACATCTCCAGAGTATAGCTTCATTTGCTCTATAACCTTGTTGAAGAGTTCCTGAGTCTTACGTTCCTCTTCTATCTGTGACGTTTTAGCAGCAAGAAGCTTATTCTGGTTTGCGAGGATCTCTTCCTCTATCTTATCACGGCTACTACCTTTCTTAGCGTAGAACACCAACTCCTGTGCAGTCGCCTCGCCATTACGAATCCTCTTCTCAATGGCTTCTGTAGCTAACATAGCTAATTGTTTGTCTCGTTCTTCCGGCGTACGTGCAGGTGGGAAAGGAGTTTCTAATAAGTTTTTGGGGGTAAGGTTTTGTTTTGCCATAATTATCACTCCTAAGATTTGAATCAGGGACACTTTTAGGGACATTCATACCAGTTTATTCCATTGCTCTCAGCGCGAAAGGAGCGGCCCTCACCCACCTATAACCGCTAGCTGATACGAACGCCCTTAGAAGTGCCCCTGCAAATCTGAAAAGTTTTTCCCAATATCACCGCCGGGGAATTTTTGAGG
>Ga0310786_10003542_pt1 | contig 22627 bp, 28 predicted proteins | sample AusTroGonzalo_MG_FD_203881 | JGI IMG/M metagenome (GOLD analysis project Ga0310786, IMG submission 203881) | Bovine rumen microbial communities from tropical cattle in Woodstock, Queensland, Australia - Gonzalo_03 (v2) (version 2) | ecosystem: Host-associated > Mammals > Digestive system >...
TGAATACATTTTTTAGATTTTTTTACGAGTTTACCTCTGTTTTCTTTAATGGAGTAGGTCAGGTATTTAAAGGTGTTTATAGTGGTTTAAAAAAAATATTTGGATACTTTGATTATAAAAAAGTATTAGATAACTATAAGGGTAGTTTTGGAGTTGTGGAATGGATATTTGTTGTTATAACAATTTTATTCCTAGTTATTATTATTTTAGGTGTTTTATTCTTGATATTTATTAAATTAAGAAAGTATTTTAGATTAAGAAGACAAAAATTAAATCAAGATGAACTTCTTGATGAAATTGACAATCTAAATAAAAAAGTACGTAAGTTAATGAAAGAAAAAGACGAACTTATGGCAATGAAAGTTTCTCAATTAGGTCTTAAACCAGGGGAAGAGGCACTTGAGGATTCTAAATTGACTTCTGAAGACGGTGAGAATAAAGATGTTGATCCAAATGCTGGAACTGCAAGATTTCCTAAACTTTTACGTATTGATGAAGCGATGAAAAACTTTAAACCTAAAAATTACAATTGTAGTTTTACACTAGAAGAACTAATTGATAATTTCAGATGTTTTTCGGCATCACAATTACATTTATATTATAACGAAAGCTTACTTAGAGCATTCTTTGGTGGACTTGCATGTAGTAAACTAATAATTTTACAAGGTATATCTGGTACAGGTAAAACTTCTCTTGCGTATGCTTGGGGAAAATTTGTTAAACATAGTTCTTGTATAGCATCTGTTCAACCATCATGGAGAGATAAAACTGAATTATTAGGTTACTTTAATGAGTTTACGAAGAAATTTAATGAAAGTAATGTTTTAGAGGAATTATATATTTCAAGATTTGATGATGATGTTCACACAATCATTCTAGATGAAATGAACATAGCTCGTGTTGAATATTACTTTGCTGAAATGCTATCAGTACTTGAGGTTCCAAATAGAAAAGAATGGATAATTGAACTTGTTACAACAACATGGCCAGATGATCCGAAATTACTTGAACATGGTAAATTAAGATTACCTGGTAACTTATGGTATATTGGTACAATCAATAACGATGATTCAACATTCATGGTTACTGATAAAGTTTACGATAGAGCAATGCCTATCGATATCAATGAAAAAATTAATCCATTTGCTTGTCGTGAACAAGAAGCTATGGACATTAATTCAAGTTATTTAGATCAATTATTTAAAGACGCTCAAGAAACATATGCTGTTTCAGAAAAAGGTGTCAATATTATTAATAAACTTGATGATTATGTAATAAATCATTTTAGAATTGCTTTTGGTAATCGTATTATGAAACAATTAAAAACATTTGTTCCTGTATACGTTGCTTGTGGAGGAACTGAGGTTGCTGGTATCGATTATTTCTTAGCTAAAAAAGTCTTAAGAAAGTTCGAACAATTAAATCTAATACTTATTAGAGATGAAATAGACGGATTTATTAAATATTTAAATAAAGAATTTGGTAACGGTAATATGAAAGAATGTATAGAATTCTTAGAAAGACTTAAAAAGTCAGCTTAATTAGAATAAAGAGGGATTAAAATGGGAAAAATTATTGATTTATCTGTTGATGATGAATTAAAGAAAAACAGTGATAATTTTTTAAAGAATAATAAATCAGTATTAAATTTTAATGCTTCTTTAAATAGTGATATAAATTCATTAGAATGGTTAGATATTATTGAAGAGGTATGCCCTTATATTGATAATATAGTACGTAATCCAAAAGTAGTGCTTGCAAGTGAAACTGAAGTTAGAAAAATAGAAAAAGCACGTAAAACAAGCATGGAGAGTGTTAAGGATTTATCTAAACATACTGATTATATTGACAAAATTGATGAAGAAACAGGAGATGTTTTACCATCAAAGTTATTAGTGTTATTTAGAGAAGAAACCTATAATACATATGAAAACAGGTTTATTTATACTTTAATAATGAATTTACTTAAGTTTATTCAAGAAAAGGAAGAATCATTAAAAAATATAGAACCTAAAAACGAAAAAACACTTTCATATGAGGCTGAGACAACAAATGGACGTGATAAAATAACTGTAGAATTAAGTTTAAAAACAGTTCCAACTAATATAGTTAATAATGGTGATAACGATTTTGAAAAAATTGTTAATAACTTAAAGAAAAAGTTAGCAAATATAAAAAAGACTTATATAAATCCATGGCTTGCAAGTGAGTTGATTAAGTCTTTAGAAAAAGCCCATGCTTCGCTTGTTTCTCCACCAATTAAAAAGACAAACATAATATTAAAGAATCCTAATTTTCAAATGGCTTTAAAACTATGGGATTATTTATATAGTGTTATGAACAATGAATCAGAAGATATCGATTCTGGAAATATTAAAAGTGGAAAACTTATTAAAAGTATTATGGATGAAGCATTCTTAATGAATTATTTTGCTCTTGATTCTATAACGAAAAATAAAAAGGTAGAGAAAGAAAAATTAAAAAGTTATGCTTTATTAATTGTAATGAACCAAGTTCAAAATGCAGTTAATATCTTACTTAAAAATGGAATAAAGATTAAGGAATCTGAACTATTAAAATTATTAAGTGCAGAAGTTGATAAAAAGACTAATCGAAATACTATTGGAAGTAGTGATATAAAGCAAAAATTTGAAAAAGAGATGGAAGATTACTTATCAAAAACAAATGAGTATTTATAGGAGGTAATATAATGTTAAAGGATAAGAAATATTTAAAAATAGGTATAACAGTTGTAAAAGCAATTATATTTATATTTATGATTGGATTTATAATCTGTGTATGTTTACAAAGATTTAGTAACAACAAGATTTCTATATTTAATTTTAGAATGTTTACTGTTGTTACTGGTTCAATGGAACCAAAATATAAAATTGGTGATGTATTAATAGCTAAAGAAGTTGAACCTGAGGATATTAAAGTTGGAGATACAATTAGTTATCTTGGTACAAGAAATAGTTTTAAAGATAAAGTTATTACACACCAAGTAGTTGGTATTGAAAAAGTTGATAATAAAATATATTTTAGAGCTAAAGGATTAGCTAATATGGTAGAAGATCCAATTGTTTCTTCTGATCAACTTTATGGTAAGGTTATATATAAATCATTAATTATATCTTTTATATATAAAATAGTTAGTACAAGTATAGGATTTTATTTATTTATAATAATTCCTGTTTTAATAATTATTTCTTTTGAAATAATAACAACATTAGTTAATAAAGAGGAGAAAAGAAGAACAGAAGAATAAAGGAGAGTGGTTATATGAAAAGCCTTTTTAAGAGAAATCTAAAAATTTATATAATCCCACTTTTTTTTATAGCAGCAACATTTATTTTTACTACCTTTGCATGGTTTGCATATAGTGGTTTAAAAAGAGTTTCTACAGATGTAGATATTCAGTCTTGGTATATAGAAATGAAGAAAGATGGTGAAAGTGTAACAAACAACATTGTCATTTCTTTAGAAAATATATATCCTGGAATGGATACAGTAACTGAGATAGTTAAAATTCAAAATAAAGGAGATTCTGATGCTTCTTTATCGTATCACGTTATATCTGCTAGAATATTTGATACTAATGTTGAAGCTGTAACGACAGGACCTAATCAAAAATCATTAGAAAATATCTTGTCTCATGATTATCCTTTTCATATAAATATCAATTTAAGTAAACATTACGTTAAGAAAACAAATGATGAAACTGATTTTGAAGTTTCAATATCATGGCCACTTGATTCTGGAAATGATAGTTTAGATTCTTTATGGGGTAGAAATTCATATGATTTTCAAGCTCAAGAAAATGAAAGACACAGTTTAAATAATTCATATGAAATAAGACCTTCAATAAAAGTTGTTATAGAACTTGCTGCGGAACAATATATTGAATCTAGTGAATATTCTGATATGAAATATAATTTGGGAGATGTTGTTTTATATGATGTAGTTCAAAATAAAAAATGTAATGCCGTTTCTAGCACCTGTTTAAGTACAAATGTTATTGATTATAATAATAAACTTCAAGATACAACCGTAACACTTTTACCGACTGTGTATGGTAATTATTCTTTATCAACATATGATAATTATCTATCAACATTAAATAGCTATACTTCATCATGGAATGCAACAACAAGAGGTTTATTAACAAGTGACATTATAAAGATCATATCTCATGATATATTTAATTCTACATTAAATAGTTCTCAAATATCTCCGCAAATTATAGGAGATATAGAGTCAAATAATGACTATTATTCACTTATTAATAAAGCTAGAACATTTAATGGAAGTTTTTCATTTATGAATAATAAATTTAGTTACTTAGCAAGTAATATATGTTATTGGGCTGATATTAATGAACAAAATCAATATGGTTACACTGTTATTCGAAATAATGAAAACACATCTGTTATAACAGTGGGCAATGAAAATACAACATGTAATGTTATTCCTGTAATAATTGCCAATAAAAATGATTTATAAAAAATAATCGCTAAAAAGCGATTATTTTTTTAATATATTTGTTGACAAGCTCCAGGACTGGGTTTGTAAAAACAATGATTCTTGTATCTGCCTGCAAGCTTCTGATTATACCAGGTGCTTTGGCAAGATGAACTTTTACCGGGGTAGTAGAACCATAGAGCATGTGTTGCTGGATAGTAATACTCCCCATTAAGAACTCTTTTGGCTAATTGTTTTTCATATTCAGTTGACTGTCCTTGAAATAATGATGAATTGACTCCAGTAAATTGATTCTTCTGATATAATGCATCATATATATTAGTAATGTCTTTAAATGTATAACAGTTAGATATTACTCTATTAACAACAACATTACCAACCATAAGCATGCCAAGTTCCCCATCACTTAATGCCTCAGCTCGCATAATTCTTGCAAGTAAGTCCACATCTCTATCAGTGTAACTTATTAACATATATATCACCTTTTATAATATATGAAATAACTTGAATTATGAATAATCATTATGTTATAATTATTTTGCCCGTAAAAAGGGCCATATACTAAGGTATATAGGGGCGTGGTACAATGGTAGCATAGGAGTCTCCAAAACTTTTGATGGGAGTTCGATTCTCTCCGCCCCTGCCATTTAGATATTAAGTAGCTTAGGCTACTTTTTTTATGCTATAATGTTTTTAGGTGATGAAAATGAATTTTTCAATAAAAAGAACAATAGATGTTAATGATTTTGTTAGAATACGAAAAGACTTAAATTGGAACGATATATCTCCAATGTTGTTAGAGCGTGCAATAAATGGTTCTATGATTAATATTAGCGTATTTTATAACGACAAATGCATTGGCGTTGGTAGAATAGTTGGTGATGGTGTTTTAAAAGGAATGCTAACTGATATTATGGTGTTAAAGGAATATCAAAATAAAGGAGTTGGAAAACTTATAGTTACATCATTAATACATGAATTAGAAAATATGGTGAATAATGGAGAGTGTTTCCAACTTGAAGCTAGTCCTACAGCAAATAATAGAGATTTTTATATTAAATGTGGTTTAAAATATAAACCTGAAAATCAAGATGGTGTTTATCTATGGATAAGAAAATAAAATAGTTTTAAATCCTTATGATATACGTGCCATTAAGAATATTAAAACACTAACTTAATTGTTAGTGTTTTTGTTAACTTATAATATCAAAATGTTGTGTTCACTTAAATTTTATTTTCTAACTAATTTTTATGCAAATGGTTCACTTATTGAATGGTCTTTTACATAATGAGATACTGCCATAAAATTCTCATCATATGGATATTTTCTTTGACCAAATTCTAGCCACATATCAGACCATGATTGACCATTCTCAAGTAACTTCCTAACAAATTTATTATTTGCAGTAGCATTACCCTCTTGATGTTCCAAATCTACGCAACCTTCTTGATCATATAATTTACATTGAATATCGCATTCCAATTTATCACATTGATAAGCAAACATGGCTTCTGGAGTTTCATGTGCATCAAATTCTAAGAATAATGATTCTATTTGTTCTCTATCTAATAATGAAGATAGGATATTATGTACTGCTTCATGTTCAATTTTTTCTTTTTCTTTTTTATCTGTTTGAAATTGAGTTAAATCTTCGATTATAGTTTCTCCTAATTCATGAATTGCTAACATATAGATAACTTTCATAATATCTATATCGTATTGATATTCAGATTTCATAGCTATAGCTAACATTTGAACTCCAAATATGTGCTCAGCAATACTTTCTACTCTTTCTCTTTGTACTTTCCAATCAACCCATCCAGTTCTTATAATATCTTTTAACTTATTACATAAAACATAATAATTAACTACATTTTGTTCTTTAGACATATAGATCCTCCTAACTGGTAATTATTATACACTCTTTTTAAGAAATCACAATATATCAAAGTGTTCGTAATATTATTTATTTTACGATATGTTCTAATAGGTAGTATTATACTGTTGGAAAGGTATAATGAAAGTTTTATACCTCTATGATTATCCTGCCAATTAAAATATTAAAAGGATTAGAATTTTTATTCTAATCCTTTCTAATATTTCTTACTTTTTGAAAACTAGATATATTTTCTATGTTTATATAAAATTTAATAAAACAATTTACAAATCTAGTGTTTCTTGAACCAAGTCTAAACATGTGAATTACTAATCCATGAGAGTTCTTTTTTCCGCGAGGATTAGGTAGTTCTGTTCTGCAGAACACTAGATTATAGTGTTCATCTTCTTTTTCTATGGAAATTCTATCACCAGCATCAATAGAAGAATCATCAGTAACAAATGTAGGATCGATGTTGGAACTTACTAATTCTTCATAGAATTTTTCTGTTGTGGAATATAATTCTTTGTCATTTTGGTAAATAGGAATTTTTATTTTATAATTTTTATATTGTTGAAATCTATTACCATTTGTTAGGAAAATGTATGGATCCCCATTTTCAGAAAAAGTGATGTTTAGTGTATACTGTTCATGATTAATGTATATATCACAAATATTATATTTATTAAGTTGTTTAATTACTTCCATTGGTTAATACTCCCTGTATTTAAATTATAAATAATATTTTTATATCTGGCAATATAAATGTCCACTGTGGTAGAATATAAACGTACTAGTTAACCTACACATCCTAGTATAAAAAAGGGAAGGAGAAAGTTATTGTGAATATATTGTATGGGTTCATTAACATAATTGTTACTTTTTCATTAGTAGTATTAATTGAAAAACTATTTAAAAAAGAGGGACTATATGTTTGGCTTAGTATTGCGACTATACTTGCTAATCTTACTGTTTGTAAGATGATAGGAGTTTTTGGTTATACAACAAGTTTAGGTAATGTACTATTTGCATCCACTTTTCTTGCAACAGATATCATGAGTGAAAAATATGGCAAACAAGATGCTAAAAAAGGTGTATATGTAAGTATATTTAGTGGCATAACATTTATAATTATTACGCAGCTTACTTTATTATTTATACCTAGTGCTGATGATGTTGTAAATGGAGCAATGAAGGCTTTATTTGCTGTTTCAATTAGAACAACAGCAGCAAGCATGTTTATGTTCTTTGTTAGTAACATGATGGATATATATTTATATAATAAGTTAAAAGAAAAGTTTCCTAAGAAATTATGGCTTAGAAATAATGTTTCAACAATATTATGTAATTGTATAGAGAATTATTTCTTTAATACACTTGCATTTATTGGTATATTCCCAATGTCTGTTATTATTTCTATAGCAACAACAACAACAGTTATAGAAATAGTTATAGCAATTTGTGATACACCATTCTTATATTTATCTAAATTATTAGACAAAGAAAAAAAGATTTAGATATATTCTAAATCTTTTTTTGTTATTCTAATGTAGCGTCAATAATTTTTGCACATCCGCCATAAACACTTGCATTTGTATATCCAGTAGGACATTTTTTAGTAGGATTTGTTAAAGTATAACATCCAGAATTTTGAGTTCCACCTAAAGTTGTAGAACTTTCATAAGATTTTCCTTCTGGACATTGATTACTTACATTAGAATTACCTGTAACAACATGTGCATAACAATGAGGTGCAGGAGCATAATCACTCCATGTTCCATGCCCTGAACATGTTGTATATGTAGGATATGAATCTAGGCTTCCATAAGCACATCCATAGTGTCCGTGAGTGTCATCAAAATATTTTCCTTCTTGGTATCCTTTATAAGGAGTACATACTTTTGTAGGATTAGAATACCATGCATAACATTTATCGGCTTTCTCAGAGTATTTTCCAGTCTCACAAGTTGTTACTTTTTCTGCAAATTGAACACATTTAGTTTTATCTTTTAGTTCATATCCAGTAGGACATTTATATTCTTTTTCTTTAACTGTTGTTGTTGTTGGATCTTGTTCTGGATTTGCAACAGGCCCATCATATTCCCAAATAGCATATAATTTTAATTCAGTATTTTCTTCACATGTAAGTTTAGCACCTTCAAGAATTGATTTTCCGTGTTTGTCTTCCCATGACATAAAGTTATAAAAATCTTTCTTTGGTTTTGGTAGTGACTTAATAACAGCAGTACCATCAGTACACTTAACAGTCATTGAATTTACTTTAGAACCACCTTTAGAATCAAAAGTAATGTTCATAACTATATCGTCTTCTTCAAGTTCTTTCCATTTAGCAGTTAGTACAATATTTTTTGTAAGTTTATCAGTATCATCATCAGTGATTAATTTATCACCATTATACCAACCGGCAAATAAATAACCTTCTTTAGTAGTTTCTGGAAGTTGGAATGAAGAACCTTTTTTAACTGTAATATCTTCAACCTTAGATCCACCATCAGCATCAAATGTGATAGTAATCTTTGCTACCTCTTTAGTTCCTTTCTTTTCATTTTTATCATCATCTTTTAATATAAAGAATAGCACTAAACCAGCTATTAGTAAGCATGCTACTATAGATAAAATGATGATAATTAATTTTTTCTTGTTCATTTTGTTTACTCCTTTCATTATATATATTAAAAATATCACTTATACGTATTTTAGTAAATAAAAAAACAACTTTAATAAAATAAAGTTGTTATTTTTTGTAATAAATTATCATTGTTATTAATGATACCAATGCAAGCAGTGCACCAAATATAAATATAAAGCCTTTTAAACAAAAGAGAGCAACTAAACCAACTAGAATACATATCAAGCATGTTATTAAAAATGAATGATTAAAAAATTGAAATAATACGAAGTTTAGAGCATTAATTAGAAATAACAGAATGTCAAGTGTTCCCCAATCCCTCATAACTAACATGAGTAATGATATAATGGCATAACATATCATTACAGTACCAAGTCTATTGATCCAATTTTGCTTTCTTTCTGTAATATACATAAACAAGAACCTCCCTATACAAAAATTATACCATATGAAAAAATTATTTGTATAGTTTTATAAAATGTTGTAAAATATGTGCGTTTATATGTTTAAAATTGATTTTTAAGGCGTATAATGTTTATTGAAGGGAGTAGTTTTTCTATGAAAAGAAAGATGCATAAAATTCTTTTAGATAAAGAATATTATGATTGTATAAAAGATCTTTATAATACTGATGTAGTTAAACAAATGGATGATTATATTCAACATGGAAAAACTACAACACTTGATCACTCTATTAGGGTATCTTATACAAGTTATAAGATAGCAAAAAAGCTTAATCTAGATTATATTTCTGTTGCAAGAGCAGGTTTACTTCATGATTTATATTTATATGATTGGCATTTAAATAAAGAAAAAACAAAATTTTTTGAAAAACATGGTTATTCGCATCCTAAAAAAGCTCTAGAAAATGCTAAAAAACATTTTAATATAAGCGAAGTTGAAGAAGATATTATTGTTAAACACATGTGGCCACTTACTTTAAGAAGTGTTCCTCAATATAGAGAATCATTTTTAGTTTCTTTTGTTGATAAATATAAATCTTGTTCTGAAACAGTAGTTCCATTACTAAGCAAAGCATCAAGTTATGCCGTACTTTTTATAAATGTAATTGTAAATTTAATTAAATAATGCTATAATCGATAAGCAAGTGATGTAGAAAAGGAAGTGTTATAGATGAAAGTTATTAAAAAGAACTTACCTGAAGGTGTAAAAAAACAATTTGGTTTATACAAAGGTGTTAAAGTTAAATATATTCAAAAAGACGCAAAAAAGAAAACAAAATAATGAAATTATCTAAATAAAAAATTTAGATAATTTTTTTTATATTTTTTCATTCAATTATAAAATTCTTGTGTTATAATTATCTTTAGAAGGGATTGAAAATATGTGGGTTGTGTCTCAAAATAAAGAAAAAGTCCTTAACTGTTATTCATTTAATATTACTAGATATTATGCGCAAAAAGGAATGAAATTTGCCATTGTTGGTGAATTTGCACATAGTATGTGGGGCGGAGCCCAAGAAGTACTAGCTTTATATAAAACAAAAGATGATGCAGTTAAAGATCTTGAAAAACTAAACAAAAGTTTAACGAAAGGAGATAAAGTGTTTAAGTTTTAATTATGAAAAAGATGGCTAAAGAATTTAAAGAATTTATAAGTAAAGGAAACGTTATTGACCTAGCAGTTGGTGTTGTTATTGGTAGTGCCTTTGGTAAAATCGTAACATCACTTGTTGATAACATTATAATGCCTCTAGTTGGTTTAATTTGTGGAGGAATTAATTTTGCTGGACTTCACGTAAAGGTTAAAGATGCTGTAATTTATTATGGAGCATTTATTCAAAGCGTTGTTGATTTCTTAATTATTGCTATCTGTATTTTTATGGTAATTAAATTTATCAATAAATTAAATAGAAAGAAACCAAAAAAAGAAGTTAAAGAAGAAGCTCCTAAGAAGAGTGATGAAGTTCTTTTACTTGAACAAATTAGAGATGAATTAAAAAAGAGAAAATAATCTCTTTTTTAAATGAATAAAATAAATAATAGGTGATAAGATGATTTTCGAAATTATTAAGACAATTATATTTGGTATCGTTGAGGGAGTAACTGAGTGGCTTCCAATAAGTAGTACTGGTCACATGATACTACTTAATAACTTTTTAAAATTAGATGTTTCAAAATCTTTTTGGGAAGTATATTTAGTTGTAATTCAGTTAGGAGCAATTCTTGCAGTTTGTACCATATACTTTAAAAAATTAAATTTCTTTTTATATATGAAAGATAAGAAAAGATTTAATAACTCAGTAAATTTATGGAAAAAAATAATTGTTGGTTGTTTACCAGCTGCTGTTTTAGGACTATTACTAGATGACTTCTTAGATAAACATTTTTATAATTTTCCAACAGTTGCAATTATGCTTATCGTATATGGTGTACTATTTATTATTGTTGAAAACTATGTATCACCAAAAGAAAAGAAATGTAATAATATATATGAATTAAGTTATAGACTAGCATTTTTAATAGGGTTATTCCAGGTTTTAGCATTAATACCTGGAACATCTAGAAGTGGTGCTACTATTATAGGAGCTTTAATATTAGGCACATCAAGAAATGTTGCCGCAGAATTTACATTCTATTTAGCAATTCCTGTTATGGCTGGAGCTAGTTTACTAAAACTTGTTAAATATGGTTTTGATTTTTCATCAAACGAATTAATGTTATTAGTTATTGGCATGATCACAGCATATATTGTATCAATAATTATTATTAAGTTATTACTTGGATATATTAAGAAACATGACTTTAAACCATTTGGTATTTATAGAATTGCTTTAGGTTTAGTTTTATTATTATATTATTTTATGGCTATTAGATAAAAATCTAATAGTTTTTTTGTACTTTTTTAAAAATGTGTTATAATGGAAACATAAGTTACCATAAGGAGGGTTTATATGGCAAACAGTGTAACTATAACTAAAGAAGATATAGTAAACCGTGCGAAGGCAATCGTTGCAAACCATGGCTGGGATTACTTAAATGCAAGAGGCCTTGCGAAGGAATTAGGAGTATCAACAAAACCTTTATATAGAATGTTTAAAGGTATGGATGAAATAAAAGATTTAGTGTATGAAAGTATTTACAAATTTTATGATGAATTTGTAACCAGTAGAATTGATAAGGAAAAAGCACTTATTACTTTATGTGTTGCTTATATTGAATTTGCACAAGAACATAAAAATTTATTCAAAACATTATTTTTATCAAACAACTTAGATTGGAAAAGTATAGATTCAGTACTTGATGAAAAATGGAATCAATCGGCGATTGTAAATTTAGTTAATAAACATGGATTTACTTTTGAAAGTGCAAAAATATTATTTATGCATATTTGGTTATATTCAAATGGTTTAGCAACTCTTCTTGCAGCAAATGATATTCATCTTGATAGTAATGATATTGTAAAAAGAATTGTTACTGTATATAAGGATTTAGTTAAATGAAAGACGGAAGAGTAGAATTTGGGGATAATCCATGTTTAACAAGAATTGAGGAAAAGTGTACTCGATGTGGATTATGTAAAAAGACTTGTGATAGAATTCATGGTTTTGATAATGAGTGTATTAAATGTGGACAATGCATATTAACATGTCCTATGGGAGCAATAGTTCCTAAATATGATTATCAAAAAGTTCTAAATTATTTAAATGATACTGAATATAAAGTTATTATTTCTATTGCACCAGCATCTAGAGTATCGCTTATTAATGAACTTAAATTGAAAGGTGTAGATTTAACAAAGAAGTTGGTTGGTCTGCTTAGAAAAGTCGGTTTCGATTATGTCTATGATATAGCAGTAGGTGCAGATTTAACAACTGTTGAGGAGAGCTTAGAACTTGTTGAAAGAATTAAAAATAATAAATTTCCACTAATGACATCATGTTGCCCATCTTGGAAAAACTATGCAAAAAACACTAATTTAGATAAATACATATCAACAACTAAATCACCAATTAAAATGCAAGGTTACTTAGTTAAAAACTATGTATCTAAATATGTGAACTTTTCTGATAAAGTAATTCATGTTTTATTAATGCCATGTGTAAGTAAAAAAGCGGAAATACTTGATACGGATGATATAGACTTTGTTATTACAACAAGGGAATTATTATATATGGTTAATGAGGCAAATATAGAGTTAAGTAAAATACCTGAGTCAGACTTTGATCCACTTTTAGGTAACGCAACATCTTCTGGTATTATATTTGGAACAAGTGGTGGTGTTTTAGAATCAGTTTTAAGAACATCATACTTTTTAATCAATAATGAACAATTTCCGGATAACTTAAAAAATAAAATGTTAAATAACGCATTAAATTTTGAAGAATGTACTTATGATTTTAAAAAACTTAAACTAAATGTTGCAAGAGTTTGTGGTATGAACGAATTAAAAAAGTTGGATTTATCAAAATATCATTTAGTCGAAGTTATGGCATGCCCTGGAGGTTGTATAAATGGTGGTGGACAGCCTCTTGTTCCACCAAATGTATTTGATGAAGCAAAACAATTAAAATCAGATCTACTAGTTGAAATTGATAAAAAAACAAAGTTAAATAACAGCTATGAATCTAAAGAAATTGGTGATATATATACCTTTGATATCGGTCAACCAGGTGGTAAAGAAGCTCATAAAAAGTTACATAATGAGGAAAAAGTTAATTAATTTTAACTTTTTTTTAATGTTAGTATGGTGTTATAATATTATTAGGAGGTAAGTATGAAAAATTTATTTAAGTATTTATTAGTTTTAGTAGCTGTTTTTGCTGTTGCACTTACAACTGTTAATGCCGCAAAAGATTCAAAGAAAGCTAATGAAACTAAAGATACAGAAAAAGTTGAAACTACAGGTAAGGAAACAACAAAAGAAGAAACTACATCTAAAAAGAAAATTAAATATTATCTATTTAGACAAACTGGTTGTGGTTACTGTGCTAGAGAAATGCAATTTCTAGATTCTATATATGATAAATATAGTGATAAAGTAGAAATCGTTGTTTATAACATTTATGATGGAAATAATAGAGATTTACTTATAGATGTTGCAGCTAAACTTAATACTGAATTCTCTGGTGTTCCATTTGCTATAGTTGGTGATAAATATGTTGAAGGATATGCTGAACAACTTGAATCTGAATTAATCAGTATGATTGAAAATGGATATAAAAATCAAGTTAAGGATATCGTAGCAGAAACTATTAAATCTGGAAAATATAAAGATTTACAATCAACTACATTAACTAAGGCAATGGATTCTGAACAACTTGATCATGTTTCTAAAGCTGATGGAAGTAAGAAAAGTAATGATACAGTTATTATTGCAATATTCTTCGGAGTTATTGTAGTAGGTCTTGGATCATTAATTTACTTCTCTAGAAAAAGTAATTAATAAAAAAACTATCACATTTGTGATAGTTTTTTAATTGAAGAAATAATTGTATAAATCTATTGTAGCGCTTGCAATTAAGAATGCTCCAACTACAACAAGTAATATATTTGATATTAATATACAGTACATACCAGCACCAATTAATATGATTGCTAGTACTAAGAATGGAACAAATTTCTCTTTAACTTTAAATGATAATGCTAATTTACTTAATCCATTAATGATTAACCAAAAACCGATAATCATTCTAAGTGTAACTTCAATAGTACCACCTAATATAAATAATAATATACCAAGTACTGTTGCATATACTCCTAAAGAAATATTTCCCTCTTTTTTAAATATATATTTACTAGTTAAGTTATATAGACCTATTATTAAAGCAATAGCTCCAATAATATAACAAGTATAAACTACAACCTTATTATTATTTGTTAGAAGCATACAACCAAGTATCAATGTAAGAAAATTAAGTAGTAGTGGTGTTTTCTTCTTCTTTTCAGGATTTATAATTATATCGTTTTTCATTTCTTAACCTCACTTTAGGTATATTATACCTGTAAATTGATATAATAATCAATAGTCTTTTTAAATATACTATGGTATAATTTTACATATATAATAGGTGATAATATGGATAAAAAGGGTTTTATTGATTTTCTTACAACTAAACTTGATTATTTAGTTGAAAATGAAAAAAATAAAGAAATAGTAAAATATACAAGTTTTATTGATAATTTTATTAGTATGGGACAAACTGAAGTGGATGCTGTTAAGTCGCTTGGGAATCCTAATGATCTTGTAACTGCTATTTATTTATCACATGGACTAGATGTAAAAAAAATATTTGGCGATAATTATTCTGGCAAAGGTATAAAAGCAGCTTTTGGTAATTTTTATAAAACTTTAACTGGTCAAGATAGAAAAAAATCTAGGAATGCTCTTATATACATGATTTATCTTATACTTTTATGTGTAATAATCAAAGTTTTATTTATATTTGTAAGAGATGAGCTTTCATCTGTATTTAGTTTCTTAACAATTACTAAAGTTGGAGATAAAATCTATTATATTACTTTTGAAGTATTATATATTCTAACAGCAATATTGGTATTTATTAAATCAATGAAAAAAAGATTTAACTAAGACATACTTGAGTATGTCTTTTTTTCTTGCATAATTTATTATTTTGTTGTATTATCTTTGGAGTGTTTATTTGGAGTTGATAAATATGGAAAAAATAATAAATATTGCAGTTGTTGCGCACGTTGATGCTGGTAAAAGTACTCTTGTTGATGCGCTTTTAGAGCAAAATGGTGTATTTTCTGAAAGAGAAGAAGTCGTAGATTGCGTAATGGATAGTAATGATATTGAAAGAGAAAGAGGAATTACTATTTATTCAAAGAACTGTGCAATAAGATATAAAGATTATAAAATTAATATTGTAGACACACCAGGTCATGCGGATTTTTCTAGCGAAGTTGAAAGGGTAATTAGAACTGTAGATACAGTTATTTTACTTGTTGATTCAGCTGAAGGACCTATGCCTCAAACTAGATTTGTTTTAAAGAAAGCATTAGAGCAAAATTTAAGACCTATTCTATTTATTAATAAAATAGATAAAAAGGATGCTAGAGTTCAAGAAGTTGTTGATATGACATTTGACTTATTCTTGGAGCTTAATGCAAGCGATGAGCAATTAGATTTTGCAATTATATATGGTATAGCACGTGATGGTATTGCTAAACTTGATATGAATGATAATTCAGATTCAATTGCACCACTGCTTGAAACTGTTATAAATCATGTAAAACCTTTTGAAGGAAATGAAAATGATGATTTACAACTTCAAATATCAGCTTTAGATTATGATGATTATATTGGTCGTATTGGTATTGGACGTATTAATAAAGGAAAAATTAAAAATGGTGAAATAGTAACGCTTGTTACTAACGAAGGAAACATACAATCTTTTAAAGTTTCAAAGCTATTTGTTAACGAAGGAATTAAAAGAGTGGAAAAAGATGTAGCATATTATGGTGATATAGTTTGTATTGCTGGTTGCTCTACAATATCTATTGGAGATACTATTTGTGAAAGTGGAAAACCAAATGCACTTCCTCCAATAATTATTGAAAAACCAACACTATCTATGAATTTCTTGGTAAATAGTTCACCATTTGCCGGAAAAAGCGGCAAGTTCTTAACAAATAGACATATCAAAGAAAGACTAGATAAAGAACTTGAAACTAACGTTGGCTTAGAAGTTGAACCACTTGAAAACGCTGATGGATATAAGGTAAGTGGTAGAGGTGAATTACATTTATCTATCTTACTTGAAAATATGAGAAGAGAAGGTTATGAACTTTCTGTTTCTAAACCTGAAGTATTAATTAAAGAAATTGATGGAATTAAGTGTGAACCATTTGAAAAAGTAATTATTAACTGTCCAACTGATTATTCTGGTACTGTTATTAATGATATTCAAGAAAGAAAAGGTATTTTAGAGGTTGTTTCTTCTGATTCGGAAAATTTCTCACACCTAGAATTTAGTGCTCCTACAAGAGGACTAATTGGTTATAGATCAGCATTTATTACTAATACTAAAGGTGAGGGAGTTATGGTTAGATCATTTGATGACTATAAACCTTATGTAGGGCCTATAACAAGACGTAAAAATGGTGTTTTAGTGTCTATGGAAAATGGAAAAGCTCTAGGTTATTCATTATTTAATCTACAAGATAGAGGTACTTTAATTATTGAACCAGGTACTGATGTATATTGTGGTATGATAATTGGTATTCATAATAGAGATAACGATTTAGATGTAAATCCATGTAAGAATAAAAACTTAACTAATACACGTTCTAGTGGTGCTGATGAAGCAATAGTACTTACTAAAGCAAAAGAATTTACTTTAGAAGAAGCACTTGAGTTCATCGAAGACGACGAATATGTTGAAGTAACCCCAGATGATATTAGGCTAAGAAAAAAATTCTTAGATCCTAAAGACAGATTTAGAAATAATAGAAATAATCAAGAATAAAAAAAGAGATTCAATTGAATCTCTTTTTTATATTCCTAATTTGTTTATTGAATAAACACGTTTTCCTGAAGTGTTAAGATTGAATTTTACAAGTGTTTCTTTAGTTGTTTCATTTACGATTGTATATGAAGCAGTATAACCAACTAAACCAGTTTTGGCTGTATTAAATACAGGATTAACATCAATTGTGAAACTAACTCTTCCTTCAAAATTTGGATCTTGATTTATTTTGGCAACAGCTTCATCATGGGCTTTATTTCCTTCTGGGGTAATCATCTTATAAGCTGCTTGAATATATTGGTTATCAATATTTGCATAATCTGGATCGATAGCACAACCATTGCTAGTAGCATTATATGTTAATGTAATGGATTTATCATATGTTGCATTACCATAAGTACATTTATTAGATGTACCCCCACCATTTCCTCCAGTTGTAGGTGTAGGAGTAGGCGTTGGTGTAGGAGTTGGTGTAGGAGTAGTTTTTGCATTTATGGTTAATTTTGTAGTTCCCTCACTTTTGTTACCACTTATATCTTTTGCAACAATAGTAATATTATATGAGCCGACTTTTTCAATATTCCTGTATTCAGTATTATTGTAGCTTAGTAAACAATCTTTTCCACTGTTGTCAATACAAGTAGATACGAAATCATTAATATTATAGAATTCGCCTTCATTAATTGTTACTTCTTTTAAGCTTAAAATTGGTGCATCCTTATCAATTACTTTAAGCTGACTATAGTAAGTTTTATTTTTTATAGTAATGGTTACCTTATATTTGCCAATAGCCATATATTTACCATCAATAACATTTTTGTCTTCAAATGTGATTGTATCGTTTTCACCTTTTACTTTTTCGTAGTTACTAACAAATTTATCTATTGTAGGATTATCTTCCCCTAATTTTATTTCTATAGATTTAATAATACTTGGTGCTAGTGGATCTTTCTGTTCATTATTACCACCGTTTCCACCTTTATTATTCTTTTGCCATACTTTAATACCTAACACAATAATGATGATAAGTAGTATTAATGCAATAATAGGTAGTAGTTTTTTTAATATATATTTGATTCTTTCTAGTATTAATGCTAAAGAAAAAGATTTATCTTTATTCTTCTTTTCTTTGATTTTTCTAGGTTTTACGGGTTTTTGTTCTTGAGAATCAGTCTCACTAAAAAAGAATTTATTTTGTTTTTTACTCATAAAAACCATCCTTTTTATCTTTTCTATTTTTTATAATATATCATATAATTAGTGAGTGTTGAAATATTTATTTTGATTTTTACAATAATTTAGTAAATATTTAACATTATTTTTCCCAAAAATATGTTGTTTTCTCAATATTTTTATGTTAATATCTATATTGCAGTTATGTTTATATATAACTACATGTTAAGTGGGAGGGAATACTTGCGGATTACGCCTGTACCACTTACGCGAAAATTATTTATTTTATAGGAGGTGTTTTCGTGGCAAAGGAAATCGTAAAGAAAATTAATTTACAAATCGAAGCTGGTAAAGCTACACCTGCTCCTCCAGTTGGTACTGTTTTAGGACCTGCTGGTATTAACTTACAAGAGTTCTGTTCAAAATTTAATGAAGAGACTCGTGATAAGATGGGCGATGTTATACCAACAGTTATCACAATTTATGATGACAGAAGTTTTGATTTCGTACTTAAAACTCCACCTGCTGCATTCTTAATTAAGAAAACTGCCAAGATTCAAAAGGGATCTCATAAAGGTGCTAATGAATTAGTTGCAACAATTTCTAAAGAGGATCTTAAGAAAATTGCTGAAACTAAATTACCTGACCTTAATGCTTATGATGTAGATGCTGCAATGAAAATCATTGAAGGAACTGCTCGTAACATGGGTGTTGCTATTAAAGGTGTTAATGACGCTGAAATGGCAGAGCAAGCCAAGGAAGCTGCTATTGAAGAAGCTGAAATGGCTAAAAGAAATGCAGAACTTGCAGAAATGGAAGCTGAAGCTAAAGCTGATGCTAACGTTAATGTTGAAGTTATCGGTGAAGATAAACAAGAAGAAACAACTGAAGAATAGTTTAAAATTATTATTAATAAATGATTATCCGCTAATATACCACAGTTAGGAGGTAAAATAATGAAACGTTATGGAAAGAAATATGTGGAAGCTTCTAAAAAAATAGATAAGAATAAAGCTTATACTTGTGAAGAAGCAGTTGAACTAGTTAAATCAACATCTACTACTAAGTTTGATTCAACTGTTGAAGTTGCTATTAAACTTAATATTGATGCTAAAAAATCTGATCAACAATTAAGAGGTTCAATGAAGTTACCTAATGGTACTGGTAAAACTAGAACAATTTTAGTTTTAGCAAAAGGATCTCAAGCTACTGAAGCAAAGAATGCTGGTGCTGACTTTGTTGGTGATGTAGATATGATTGAAAAGATTGAAAAAGAAAACTGGTTTGATTATGATGTAATCGTTGCTACTCCAGAAATGATGCCACTTCTTGGTAAAGTTGGTAAATTATTAGGACCTAAAGGTTTAATGCCAAATCCTAAAACTGGAACAGTTACAACAAATGTTGTAAAAGCAATCGAAGATATTAAGTCTGGTATGGTTGAATATAAAAATGATACTTATGGAAATATTCATATGGTATTTGGTAAAGTTTCTTTTGATGCTAAGAAATTAGCTGAGAACTTAGATTTTATCGTTAAATCAATCGCTAAAGCAAAACCAGCAGCTGTTAAAGGTCAATTTATTTCTAACATTTCAATTTCTAGTACAATGGGTCCTGGAATTAAAGTTGATAAAAATACATTTGACATTTAATTAGTAAATATTTATAATACATGTTAGTTAAAGCAATTACCAAAGACAGCAGGGACTTTTAGAAGTTTAATAATCCTGCCGAGGGAATTCTAAAAATACTTTTTTATAATGTACTTTTAGCTTTCCGTTTTGGGAAGCTTTTTCTATAAATACATAAGGAGGAAATATGGCAAGCGAAAAGATTTTAGACTCTAAGAAAGCTGTCGTTTCTGAGATTGTTGATAAAATTAAAAACAGTGAATCTGTTATAATTTTCCAATATCAAGGATTAACTGTTAGTGAACTTAGTGAACTAAGAAACAAACTTAAACCAACTGATGCTGAAGTTAAAGTTTACAAAAACACTTTACTAAAAAGAGCACTAGATGAAGTTAAAGTAAACTTAGATGAATTCCTTGAAGGTCCGAATGCAATTTTATTTGGTAAAAATTTACTTGAACCAATTAAAGTTATATCTGAATTTGCAAAGGAAAACGAAAAACTTGATATTCGTGTTGGTATCATTAGTGGTTCAAGAGCTGAACTTGATACTATTAAAGAATATGCATCAATCCCATCAAGAGATGGATTATTAACTATGATTGCTAGTGGTATGATGAAATACGCTCGTGATTTAGCTATAGCAATCAATATGTATGCTGAAGAAAAGGAAAAAAATAATTAATTAGGAGGAAAGAATATTATGGCAAAATTTACAAAAGATGAATTTATTAAAGGAATAAGCGAAATGACTATTCTTGAACTTAAAGAATTAGTTGACGCTATGAAAGATGAACTTGGAATTGACGCAACTGCTGTTGCTGTTGCTGCTCCAGCTGCTGGTGCTCAAGAAGATGCTGGTTCAAGTACTAAAACTGTAGTATTAAAATCTGCAGGTGGAAACAAAATCGCTGTTATTAAAATCCTTAAAGAAATTACTGGTTTAGGATTAGTTGAAGCTAAAGCTCTAGCTGATAACGGTGGAAACGTTAAAGAAAACGTTGCTGCTGATGAAGCTGAAGCTATTAAGACTCAATTAACTGAAGCTGGTGCTGAAGTAGAATTAGTTTAATTCTATAAATTAACAATGCTTAATGCATTGTTTTTTTATTTCTATTTTGTTAAAATATATTTTAAGTTTTATGAGAGTATGGTGATTAAATTATGAAGTTAAATGAACGTGGATGGGGTTATAAATCTTTAATTATTTTTTCTGTTTTATTTATTGCAATTTTGCTTGGAGTTAGTATTGCTATTACAAGATACACAAGAACTTTAAAAGATAATAAGAAGAAAAATGATGAAACAAAAGAAAATAATAGTATTGATAACAGCGTTAACAACTACACTTATTCAATTTTAGAAAGAGATCTTGAAAATGCTGGAGAATCATATTCTGTTTATCATTCAACTTTAATAGATTTTACTGATAATTATTTAATTGTTAATAGTGATGTACTTGAACAAGATGGCTTTTCTGAAACTATAGAAGATCCTGTTGATGGAAGCCCATGCGACGGTTATGTAAAAATTGATTCTGACGGTGATGTTCATGCATTTATTAAATGTAGTCAGTACAAAACACCAGACTATGATTTGTGGGTAGAGTAATATGGCATCATTTAATAAATTATTCTATGTATGGATTGTGGTTGTAATAGCAATCTTTGGTGGACTTATTACTTTAGGTTATGTTTATAAGAATAGAGTTCAAAAATATAAAGATTACGAAAATGTTTTAGTAGAAAGCGCAAAAATATATGTTGCCGAAAATAGTCTTTATCCTGAAGAAAAACAATCAATAAAGATTAGTGTTAAAAAATTAAAAAAAGTTTCAAATTTATCAAAAAAAGATATTATTGATGAATGTGGTGGATATGTTAAAGTTACAAAGAAAACAAACTTTAGTTATAAAGCAATTTTAAAGTGTGAAAACTATAAAACTAAAGTTTAAAAAGTAATAAAAAATTATGTTGACATATATAATAGTAAAGTGTTATATTATTAATGCGTTTTAATTAGGTTCTACCTTGCGTAGAACCAAATTTAATGATTAGTATGATACACCTGGTTGTGTGTACATCGGAAGGAGGATATTTTAATGCCAACAATAAATCAATTAGTTAAGAAAAAACGTAGCAAAAAGACTAGAAAAAGTAAAAGTCCAGTTTTAAATGTAGGTTACAATACACTTGAAAGAAAGACTACTGATCAAACTAGTCCACAAAAAAGAGGAGTTTGTACTCGTGTAGGAACAAGAACACCTAAGAAGCCCAACTCAGCTTTAAGAAAATATGCTCGTGTTAGATTATCTAATGGTAAAGAAATCGATGCTTATATTCCTGGAGAAGGACATAAT
>Ga0310786_10003543_pt1 | contig 22622 bp, 15 predicted proteins | sample AusTroGonzalo_MG_FD_203881 | JGI IMG/M metagenome (GOLD analysis project Ga0310786, IMG submission 203881) | Bovine rumen microbial communities from tropical cattle in Woodstock, Queensland, Australia - Gonzalo_03 (v2) (version 2) | ecosystem: Host-associated > Mammals > Digestive system >...
TCTGCCACGTAGAAGTTTTCAGTCTTGGCGAAGTCCCATGTGGAAGATTGAGCGCCAGTCCATACAATCTCGCTGGCTGTACGTACAGCGCTGATGGTCAATACGAGTTCCTTCTTATCGTTGATGGAAAGGGCGGCACGATGATCGGTCACACCCTCAATCTTGATGTTGTTGAGGGAACCAATTACTTCTGTCACCTTTCCAATGATATATTCGCCTGGCTCGAGGGTCTTGGCACCATCCTTGCAATGTTCCACCACCTCAATGACGGGTTGCAAGTATTGCGGGCCATAGTCCATCCAGACTTTCTCGTTGAGTTTGGTCTCAATGGTCAGTTGGTTGGCCATCACTTGGTCTGCTTTGATACCGTCAGCGTAGAGATCGAGCACCAGACGCGAACCGAAGCCCATGGTGTAGTTTGTCGTCGTGATATTACCCAAGGTGTTCTCGCCGCCTGGACGGATGACGGAAGCATAATCAGCCTTGATGCCGCCCAGGAACTGACCATTCTTGGAGTTCAGTTCAGCAAAACGGTTGAGCCATAAGGGAGAACGCTCCAATGTACCATCGAAATTGAGTGTACCAGCCCATATGTCCGTGTTGCCTGTATGCTTCATCACAGCGTTGGGCAGCGTAAGAATACCGTCACCTTGCTTCACCAGGCGGGCATCACCTGCAAGTCCTCCTCCTGTCACTTCACAAGTATAGTATTGGTAGGTGGGGGCAGGTTTTGCCAAACTGTTGCTGGCAGCATTACCCTGCACCCATGAAGGCACGTTGAATGTCACCATATACGGTTTGGCACCCTCTTGGATGCTCACCTTCGTATCGTTCGTTTCACATACAATGAGGTGGTCATCAGTAGTGGTGATGGTTCCACCGTTCGCCACTTCCGTACGTCCTGTCATCGTGTTGGTGGGAGGAGCTATTGTGAGACCCTCCAATTCACCTAAGAAGTAGCTCTTATGAGGTGGCTGATTGTAACCAATGGGTTGCGTCACCATCGCATTACGGTATTGGTGGTCAGACCATAGGGTTGGAATGCCGTAAGTCGTAGCATAGGATGTGGTGAAGATGCGAATCTTCGTGTTGTCGCTGGTACGCATCACCACCTCCTCGCGCCAGTCACCAAAGATGTCGGCAATAGCACAAGCATTGTTTTTTGTTCCGTTGATGGTCAGACAGCCATCAGAGTTGAAGAGACGTCCAGAAGGGTATTTGTAGATGGCAGCAGCACGTCCGTCATTGGAACTGCCAGGAGAGTCATACACCTCGTCGCAGAGGTCACCATCCCAGTAGATACGCTGGTTGAGGTGTGACCAGAAGAGTGCATCGTTGGTGCCGCCTGGGCCATCAGCCACCACGGCGTCCTTGACCGTAGAGACGATGCCAGTCTGTGTGCTTCTTCCGATACTGCCCACATAGTCGTTGGTGAAATTGCCGCAGAGGGCACGTCCGTCATCGGCTGTCGATTTTAGACGGTAATAGATGTCACCCGTAGTGGCATTGTAGTAGGTGCAGGCAGGTTGAGTCTCATTACAAGTGAACTGCTCAGCGTATTTGCGATAAGGGTCAAGGTCTGCACAATGCTGGGCATCGCCATGTCCGAGTCCTGTCGTGCAGAGTCCTTTGCCGTTGTCGTCAATCATCATCGAACCAAAGATAATCTCATCACGTCCGTCCCAATCCACATCGCCAATGGTGAAGTTGTGGTAACCATTGCCAAACCAAGGGCTGGAGCCGTTATTGGCATTCCAACGCCAGCGCTGCGTCAGCTGGTGGGTGGCTGGATCAACATCCAAGGCACACATCTTGTGTTGGGTGTAGCAACCACGTCCCAGGAAGATGCTGGGCTTGCGTCCGTCCAGATAAGGAGCACCAAAATAATGCTTGGACGAGCGGTGTCCTGTATCGTTCTTGCCCCACACAGTGGCATAGTCGCTTTCTCCACTCTCGAAGCGGGGGAGTGGGTATGTCATGGGCGTGTAGCTCGTCGCATCGGCGCTATAGTCGTAAGGCACGGCTGTCTCACCGTTCATGTAGAGCAGATACTCAGCCCCATTGCGTGTATATTCGTCACGTGGAGACACATAGCTCATGTTGCCTACCTTGATGACAGAGCCATCACCAGCATGGATAATCATATTGTCAGCACCACGCATCAGGCACTCCACCTTTCCGTCCATGTCCCAGTCGAAGCTGACAAGGTCCCATTGTTCATCGGGACCTGCCATGAGGTTGGGACCTAAGTCAATCCACCAAAGGCGTGTACCATTGAGTTTGTAGCACTCATAATGGTGAAACTTGGTGGTGTTGGAAGCATTGAGAATGTCGCCTGCATAGTTGCGCTTCACCATGAACTCTACCACGCCGTCACCATCCACATCACCCAAAGAGATGTCGTTGATGATGTATTGGGAAGTCACGTCGTTTCCGTTGCGGTCAAGCACTGGAGCGACTGGGATGTCGAAGTAGCCGTTCTCCCAGCGGGTCACGGATTTACTCTTCGTTTGTTCAACACCACGCACCACTGCTGCCACCTGATAACTGCTGGAGGCGTTGCCGGCTGTATGGGTGTAGTTCGACACTTTCAGGTTCTCGGCAATCTTCGAACCGTTGCAATAGAGGTTGTACGTCACATCGTAGTATTCTTCGCCCAAGATACGCCAACTGACGAGGTTACCACTGCCACTGGGCACCGCCACAAGTCCGCGGTCGAGCTTGTCGGTGAAACGCTGTGCGAAGCTCAAGGTGGCAAGCATAGCGAAGAGGGATGTGAGAATAATCTTTTTCATCAATGTAAAATTAGTTATTGTTGTTAATTAGTCGTTATGATCAAAGATGTGTCAAAGTTACGTATAATCCTGTTATTTGGCAACCATTTCGAGCAAATCTTTGCCTGTGAGCTTATAACTTGCGTCAGTTCCTGCCAAAATGTTCTCGGCGAGGTCACGTTTCGTCTGGTGCAGACGGATGATTTTCTCCTCGATGGTGTTCTTGCTGACGAGGTGATAAACGGTCACAGCACGATTCTGTCCGATACGGTAAGTACGGTCGGTAGCTTGTTGCTCGATGGCAGGATTCCACCAAGGATCCAGATGGAACACGTAGTTCGCTCCTGTAAGGTTCAAACCCAAACCACCAGCCTTGAGACTGATGAGGAAGAGTGAGTTTTCACCATTTTGGAATGCTTCCACCATCTCCGCACGTTGTTTCATGGACACACTGCCGTCGATGTAGAAGTACTTCATGCCTAAGCGGTCAAGTTCTTTCCTCACGATGTCGAAGAAGCTGACGAACTGACTGAACACTAAGGCACGGTTACCACCTTCGATGACCCCTTGCAGGAGTTCCACCAAAGAGGTGATTTTCGAGCATTCGCCCGTCCACTTCGGTTCGATGAGCTGGGCGCTGCATGCTGCTTGGCGCAGTCGGGTGATTTCTGCCAATACGTGCATGTCGATATCGGCTCCAGCGGCTTGCAACATCTTCTCTGCCCGCACACGGATGCTTTCGTAAATGGCAAGTTCGTCGCGGTTGAGTTCGACGGAGTGGTAAATCTCAATCTTTTCTGGCAGCTCTTTCAGCACGGCCTGTTTGGTGCGTCGTAGCATGAACGGATGCACGATATGCTCCAACTGCTCCTGTTTCTCTTTATCTTGATAGCCCTCAATGGGGATGATAAATTTCTGGGAGAAATGCTCGTAGTTACCCAAAAGTCCTGGGTTCACAAACTGGAAGAGGCTCCACAGCTCGCCCAAGTGGTTCTGCACAGGTGTACCTGTCAGCATCACACGATTGTCTGCCTGAATCTTCATGGCAGCTGCACTGGTCTTGGCTCCTCGGTTCTTGATGATATGCGCCTCGTCCAGACATGCCACATTCCAGTGTTTCTGGGTGATGTCATCCTGAATGCTCAACAGGATGCCATAGGTGGTCACCACCACATCGCCAGCTTTGGCATCACGGATGACTTGTTGGCGGTCGGTTGCGAAGTTCAGCACCTGCACGTTCAGGGTGGGGGCAAACTTCTCCATTTCGGTTTTCCAGTTGGGTGCCACAGAAGCAGGTGCCACCACGAGGGAAGGTCCTTCGTTCTTCTTCAATAGCAGGAAGGCGATGGTCTGGATGGTCTTACCAAGACCCATATCGTCAGCCAACAAGGCACCTGCTCCCCAGCTGTTCAGACGGGCAATCCACAGGTAGCCGTCCTTTTGGTAAGGTCGCAAGGTGGCGTTCAGTTCTTTGGGAATGGCAGGACTGTAGTTGGAACCGTCGAGGATGCGCTGTCGGATGTCTTGCAGCGTCTGATCCATCTCCAGCTTCAACCCTCCATTCAGGAGGTCGTCGCCCATCAGTGCCGCACTGAATGGAGAAATCTTGATCTTTCCCCGTTCACGATTGGCAATGGCATCGAGCGCTTTCAGTTGGGCTTTCAGTTTCTCGCTCAGGGCAAGGAACTCGCCTTCACCAATCTTCACAAACTTTCCCTTGCTCTTACCCACCAGTTCCAGCAGTTCGCTGATGCTGATGCGGGTCTGCTCGTCAATGTCCACATCTCCCTCAATGTCAAACCACTGACCACGCTGTTTCAGCACACCGCTCCATGAACTCATGCCCTTGTTCAAGGAACGAATCTTGAAGCCCTGTCCCTCTGGCCATTCTGCATAGAAGGTGTCGGGCTGTGACTGAATCATCTGCACGAGGTCAAGCATGAATTCAGGCGAATAGATTTCCCGTTCTATGAATTCTTCTCCTTCGCTGTTCCAGAAGTGACTCACCAGTTCGCGATTCTGGCGTTCCAGCTCCAGATGACGCTTCACACGCACACGCCCTTCCTCATTCTCGTCAATGATGACCTCATCACCCATGCCTAAACGGAAGGTCTTTCTACCACCAGGCAGGGGACGCACAAACACTTCCACCTCCCAATTGCCGCCTGGCTTGGGACTGAGCTTGAAGCCCACGTTCCACTGGCCATCGACGAGGGGTAGGGTGCTGCCGCCTTCAATGAGCGACGAGTGCAGTTCCACCTTGCCGCCAATCTTTGCCAAGAGGCTGCGCAAAGTGGGTTCTGCTTCAAGGGGAAGGCTGCCTAATTGCAGCAGTTTGATATAGTAACCACGTATTTCGTTAGGGATATTGATGAGGCTGTAGTGTGTGGGGGAATCCTCCACAATCACCAAGTCGTCTTGGGCTTTCCCTAAAGGCACGTTCGACTTCACCACAAATCGGTCATCCTCTTTCTCCACCATCAGGTAGGGCTTGTCCCTGTCCACCTTCACCTGTTCAAAGGGGGCTGTACGTCCAATATACAGACGGCTGTCGTCCACCATCTCCTCAATCACGTGTTCCAGTTGCAATTCCCAGTGGTCGCTGTGGTTGAGGCGTGCCAGGATGCGTCGGTCGGCATTGTTCATACACTCAACCACGCCCTTCTTGTAACGGGATTCGCTGAGTCGTTTACCATTGCCCCAAGCTCCGTTCTTCAGACGTGTCTGTTCACGCACTTGGATGGCATTGGAATCGGGTGACTCACGGATATACATCAGTCGCGTATCAGGTTCATCAGTCACCGTTTTACCACCTTCTGCTTCATCCATCAAACCCTCCAGCACCGACTGCCATTCAGCCTTGTGATAGATGTTCACAAGGGTGGGGTGGTCGCCAAACCGATGGCGGAGCGACTCGCGTTCGTAGTCGTAGAGGGGAAGATATTTCGACATCTCATGTTGCAGCAACGCGAGGTTGGGGATGCAGAGATTGACGTCCATATTGGCAGTCGAGTAACCTAAGTAGTTGGCCATGAGGAAAGCCAGCGAGCGGTATATGGGGGGCAATTCGCCATTGACGCCTCCATCATAAAGCGATTGCACCTGTTCCCGATGCAGGGAGGTGCTGATATTGCAGAAGTCTTCCGCTAAGATTTTGGCAGGCAACATCTCACGGTTGCTTCTCACCTCCATGTTTGCCACCAGTTCCCTCAGGCGGGTACGACAAGCGGCTGCCATCTTCTCGTGCTCCTCCTTCTCTTCGGAGGCAACGACCATATAGGCCAGCACCAGATAGAAGGTCATGAGTCCGTTCTTGAAATAGCCTCTCACTCCTCCCTCTTTCAGTTGGGTCTTCAGCGCCATATCGAACCACTTGGCCGCTTCGATAGGTTTGTCGGCACAAAGGTTGCGCAAGCCACCCATGATGAAACCAGCAGCTATGTTGGAATAGATGCCCCCCGAAGGAATCTGGCCTGTAGCGATGTACTCGTAGAGTTCCATCTCTGCCAACAGACGGCATCGGGCAGCCTCCGTGATGGCGTTGTATTGGTGAATAACGGTCAAGATGAGTTCGGCGTCCACCACCAGATCATGACTGATGAGGTAGTCGCTCAGGTGCTCATAGAAATAGAGGAACGACTCTGCTTGCAGGTTCGCGAAAAGAGGCTGAAACCTCGGCTCTGTCGCCACACTGCAGAACAGCAACACCTGATCCTTCCCAATCACGTTAGCACTGGTGCATAGCTGATAGCCGCTTTCCACCAACTGCTTGATGGCATATCGCACGAACATATATGTCTGACTGCCATGCTGTTGCAGCTTCTGAAAGGCCAGCAACAAATCCTTGCGACATTCGTACAGATACCACAAGGCAGGGACGAAGTCATCCGTATTCACTCCATAGCGTGGCATGTTGGCATACCAATCCTTTCCCTCCAGTTGAAGGATACCCTTCTGTGTCAGTTCCTCCAGTGCTGCCTTGCCGTCGAAAGCCGTGAAACAATAGCGTCCCAGCAGATAGATATGCTCATCCATCCGCTTGCTGGAGCCGTAGCCCATGTCCACGTAAAAGCATAGGAGCCGTTGTGCATCCTCACTCAGTTGTTCGTACTTGTCAAATACCATGAATCGTTTGTGTTGGTAAAAAGCGTGCAAAGTTACGGATTAGTGAGCACAATACCAAAGGAAAAACTCTATATTTTTCTTTTATTGTCGAATGGCAGTAACTTCGACGGAGTCAACGTTACGGATTAGTGAGCACAATACAAAGGGAATAATTGTTTTTCGCTTTTATTGTCGAATGGTGTGGATAGGGCTTTGTATTCTTTTCTTTTTTCCTTTAATAGTAATTATATTTTGAAAGTTTAGATTTTGAAATTCAAAGTTTGAAAATTAAAATCTAAAGTTTGGATTTCAAAATCTAAGCTTTCAAAATTTATTTGGTAGCCTAGTTTGTTAGAAATGAATACGGGGGAAATAATGAAAAGGTTACCTTAGCATAAATAAATGTAACGTGATAGTGACTGAATGTGGGGAAAAATCGCTAACTTTGCCCCGCAATTGTGAATATGTATTACCAAAACCAAAAACGATAAGATCATGGAAAAAATATGGAGGAAAGTGGCGATGATGGCGATGCTCTGTGTGGGTATGTCGTCGGTTGCCACTGCTCAGACGAAAGCAACAGTACGTTTGGATGCTCAAGCCAAGCATCAGCACATTACGGGCTTCGGCGGATTCGTGTGCAGCCCGCAATTCACCTATAACCACATGTCGAATGCCGAGATTGAGAAAGTGTGGGGTAAGAACAGCACTGTGGGGTGCAACATCATGCGTCTCTATATCCCTATAGGCAAAAGTGCGTGGGGCCAGTCGTTGGCAACAGCCAAGAAAGCCAAGCAGATGGGGCTCATCGTGTTTGCTTCGCCTTGGGGACAACCTTCCGAGTGGAAGACGAACGGAACGAGCAATGCGAAGAATAGTGATGGTACAACGGGTAAGTTGAAGAGAGCCAATTGGGCGGATTATGCGAAATATCTGGAGGAATACGTGCAGTATCTGCGCAAGAACGGTGTGGAACTCGATGCCATTTCCATCCAGAACGAACCTGACTGGGCTGCCACGTATGCAGGCTGTCTGTGGGATGCGTCTGAGATTGCGGAATTTGTGAAGACGTACGGACGTACCATCAGTTGCAAAATTATGGCACCTGAGACTTTGGCAGTGAGTGATTCCTATGCTAACGCCCTGAACAAGAGTGATGTCATTGATTGCTTTGATATCTATGGCGGTCATCAGTATGGTGGCATACAGAGTGCCTACAAGAACTTGGCAAAAAAGGGCAAGGAGATTTGGATGACGGAGTACCTCATCAACTGGAATGAGATAGAGAACAACACACGTAATTATGACTTCTCGAAGGACTTCTTTAATTTCTTCACTGCCATCAACACGTGCATGTTGGGCGACTTTAATGCATGGATTCACTATGCAGCCAAGCGCTATTATGCCATGATGGGTGATGGACAACGAGGTACCTCGAATGGTTCTATCACGAAACGTGGTTACATTATGGCGCATTTTGCACGATTCGTGACGGGTATGACTCGTATTGATGCTACGTGGAGTGGCAACAGTTTGGAAAGTTCTGCTTATCTCTCAGTGACGGGCGATACAGTGGTGGCTGTGATGTCGAACTCGGGTGATGAGGAGGTGACGCTGACGGTGGATTTGCCTTTCTATACACAGCAAGGTGAACTCTATACAACAGGAAAATCCAAAAGTTTCTCGAAGACGGTGCTGACGCAGGAGACAGAGACCTGCCGACCTGTCACAACGATTGCCGCCAAGAGTGTATGTACGGTGCTGTTTGTGCGTTCTCGTGACCGTCAGGCATCGAATATGACGGGTTCCACCACACGTTTTGACCGTATTGATGACTTGAAGACCACCAAGACAAGCTTTGGCACCGCCTATCAATTGAGTGGGAAGGGTAAGACTTTCGACTCTTCTAATCCGCTGATTTCGAGTCGAACAACTGCTTCGTATGGTTATGTGGATCTTGGGAATCGATTCTCTCAGTTGGTGATGCATATTAAAAAGGTGTCTTCCACCAATTCCTACACGATGGGCGCACCAACCCTTGTCTATGTGAACAAGGCGGGAAAGGTGCAGAAACATGAGTATGAGCGTATCGACCTGAGTCGCAGAGAGAACTTTGACATCATCCTCGACCTCTCACCTGCTACGCTCACCGATGGTTGCATCGGACTCATCTCCTTCACTTGCGATAATGCTGTGTCGAAACTGACCATTACCTTTGGCGATGTCTATCTGGCGAACAGCGAACAGTATGCAGCGAAGTTGACGGGAGCCTACGTGGCTGACGACAGCAATGTGCTGGAATTTACGGCTGATGAGGCTTGCACCAGTCTTGACTTGACGGGTGTGACGGACTTCCCTGCTGAACTGCCTTGGCTGGAGGGAACGAACCGCGTTGCCTACGTGGCTGAAAGCAGTGCGTTGGCTGCTGACAATGTGGTGAAAGGCGCTGTCTGCCAGAACCTGAAACTGTCGGCAGATGGTGGTGACTTCCGTCCTGCAACAGCCTTCACTGCTAATCAGGCATCCATGACAGTCAATATGGAAGGTGCCCGTCTGCTGATGTTGCCATTTGCAGCGAACGTGCCAGCAGGTGTGAAGGTATATGCCCTTGCTGATGACCTGACCTTGCAGGAGGTGACTGAGATTTCGGCGCATCAACCCGTGCTGGTGGAAGCGACAGGTGCTATTACTTTCACAGGTAGTGGGGACGTGTCATACGCTGCCAGTCCAATGACCAACCTTTTGCGTGGCACTTACGTACAGATTCCACTTTATACAGGTGATTATGTCCTTGGACAGAAAGAGGGACAATGGGGATTGGTACGCCAAACCGACACTTCCATTCTGGCACCTTTCGACGTCTATGCGCAAGTCGATTCGTCTGACTCTTTCATCCCACTGGGCTTGACAGCTACAGGCATTGTGGACCTCACCTCCGAAACACTTCCCGATGCTGTATATTATGACGTGCAGGGCAGACGCCTCAAGAACCTGGAGGATGTGCAGAAAGGACAGATCGTCATCATCCGGAAGGGGGGACAGGTGATAAAGATGATGAAGTAAGATAACGGATAAATTATTCCAATATTCAGTCAGAGCGGGAAACATACTCAATGTTTTCCGCTCTGTCCACCCATAATATCGATGAGTTCGTTGGTGATGGCTTGCTGACGTGTCTTATTATAGACTAAGGTGAGTTCTTTCAGCAAGTCGTTGGCATTGTCATCCGCTGTCTGCATGGCGAGCATACGGGCTGCATGTTCGCTAGTGAGGGAGTCGAGCAGGATGCCATAAACCTGTGCATTGAGCAAGCGAGGGAAGAGGGAGGCGAGGAGCTCTTGAGGAGAAGGCTCGGTGAGGTATGTTGATAGTTGACAGTTGATAGTTGACAGTTGAGAGGTGTGAGGTGTGAGGTGTGAGGTTAGAGGTAAATTGTCAATTTGAATGACTTGGCTGCCCATTGACTTGAAATGGTGGTAGATGAACTCTACGTTGTTGATTTCTTGGGCTTGATACCATTCGTTAGCCAACTCCACCAGCGCGGATACGTCGGTGAAGGTGTTGCTCTTTTCTATCTTCTCCAGCAAAAGAACGAAGTCCGCATTGAACTCCTTGTTGGCTTTCTTCAGTTCGTTTGTAATCTTCTTGCCAATGGGCAACAAGCGTACTTGTTTGTCTTGCGACTCCAACTCATGAACACGTTGCATCGTGGCTTTGGCGATGTTGCTGTTGAAGGCACCACAAAGTCCGCTGTTGGAGGAAACGGGAACGATGAGAGTTGACAGTTGAGAGTTGACAGTTGAGAGTTGGCTTTCGCCTTGTTGGTCTTCTTGTCGCATGGAACTGTCAACTGTCAACTGTAAATTGTTGACTATTTTTCCCAGTTCGTCCTTGTACCGTAGGAATGCTTCCGTCATACCTTGTGTATGATGGAGTTTCGCGCTTGCCACCATGCGCATGGCACTGGTGATTTTCTGCGTGTTGCGGACAGACGCGATACGGCCTTTTATTTCTTTGAGTGAAGACAAGACAATTTACTATTTGACGATTTACAATTTGATGGATGACGCGGTTTCTTCGATGATGGAGGTGATATGGTCGTCAATCTTGCCCTCTCGAAGTGGGGTGAGCACATCATCCTGATGGGTGGTGCGGAGAAGGTCAAGGAAGGCTGCTTCGAAGTCACGTGCCTGATGAACAGGGATGTCGCGCAAGAGACCATGCGTACCACAGTAAAGAATGGCAATCTGTTCCTCAACGGGCATGGGTTGGTATTGCTTCTGGATGAGCAGTTGGGCGTTCTTTCGTCCCTTGTCAATCGTGAATGCAGTCACAGGATCCATGTCGCTGCCAAACTTCGAGAAGGATTCCAGTTCACGGTACTGTGCTTGGTCTATCTTCAGTGTTCCTGCCACCTTCTTCATGGCTTTCAACTGGGCGTTACCACCCACACGGGACACGGAAATACCGACGTTGATGGCTGGACGCACACCTTGGTTGAAGAGGTCGGTCTCCAGGAATATCTGTCCGTCGGTGATGGAGATGACGTTGGTAGGGATATAGGCTGATACGTCGCCGGCTTGCGTTTCAATGATGGGCAAGGCGGTGAGGGAACCACCACCACGCACCTTTCCTTTGAGGCAGTCGGGCAGGTCATTCATCTGCTCTGCCACCTCTTGTTGGGCAATGATCTTGGCAGCACGCTCCAAAAGGCGGGAATGCAGGTAGAAGATATCACCAGGATATGCCTCACGACCAGAAGGACGTTTCAGAATCAATGAAACTTCACGATATGCCACCGCCTGTTTGGAGAGGTCATCATACACGACAAGGGCGTGACGACCAGTGTCGCGGAAGTACTCACCAATGGCTGCACCAGCGAAGGGTGCATAGTATTGCATGGCGGCAGGGTCGCTGGCTGTGGCAGATACAACGATGGTGTAGTCCATGGCCCCCTTCTGTTGCAGGATGTTGACAATGGTGGCGACGGTCGAACCCTTCTGTCCGATAGCGACATAGATGCAATAGACGGGCTTTCCAGCCTCGTAGTTGGCACGTTGGTTGATGATGGTGTCGATGGCGATGGCGGTTTTGCCTGTCTGACGGTCGCCGATGATGAGTTCTCGCTGTCCTCTGCCAATCGGAATCATGGCATCCACAGCCTTGAGTCCCGTTTGCAAGGGCTCATTGACCGGTTGACGGAAGATGACGCCTGGCGCTTTTCGTTCCAGCGGCATGTCGAACGTCTCACCTGTGATGGCTCCCTTGCCGTCGATAGGGTGTCCGAGGGTGTTTACCACACGTCCCACCATGCTTTCACTCACGGCGATGGAGGCGATGCGCCCTGTGCGTTTCACGACATCACCCTCTTCGATGTTGTCTGTAGGACCGAGTAACACGGCGCCCACATTGTCTTCCTCAAGGTTCATCACGATGGCTTCCATGCCATTGTCGAAGGCAAGCAATTCACCTGCCTCAGCATTGCGCAGACCATAGGCACGTACCACACCGTCGCTGACGGTCAGGACGGTACCCACTTCGATCTCACTGCCGAGGGTGTTTTCTTCATTGTCGATGTCGGCGAGTTGCTGACGCAGCATCGCGGTCACTTCGCTTACTTTTATGGAATCGGACATAATTCTTTTCTAATGAGTTCCAATTGATGTTGATAACTGTAATCGTAACGGCGGTCACCGATGCGGAGTCGGAAGCCACCAATCAGGTGTGGGTTCACTTTGCGCACACATTCCACTTCGCGATGGCGGTAGGCTTTGATGTGTTCGGTCAGATGTGCCACGGTGGCATCATCGGCAGGTACTGCCGTTTCGAACACCACATGGTCAATGCCATGATGCTCTCTGTACATATCCCGATAGACAAAGATGATCATGCGCAGTTGGTTCTCGCGGTGATTTTCCAAGAGAAGACGGAGAAAACGTGTGTAGAGGGGGGTGGCTTCGGGGTCGAGACCTGAGGCCAGCAACAGGAGCTTGTATTTTTTCTCTGCTGTCACACGTGGATTGATGAGTGCCATCTGAAGGTCGGGCTCCGCTTTCATGGTGGTGTGGAGCATACCCAAGAGTTCATAGATTTGCTGATCTACGAACTGCGCCTTTGCCTCCTCAAACAAGGCTATGGCATACCGCTTAGCTATGCTTCCGTTCATCATAATAGTTAGAGTTTGTCAATGAGGTGTTCGATGGTCTCACGCTGTGTGGCGTCATCTTTCATCCGTTCCCCAATGACCTTCTCTGCGATGTCGAGGGCGAGGCTTGCTACCTCTCTCCGTACATCCTTCAAAGCTCGTTCCTTCTCCGCTTGAATGCTCTGCCGTGCCTCCTCAATCATTTGGTTGGCAGAGGTTTGTGCCTCTTCTTGCGCTGCTTGAACAATCCGCTGCTTCTCCTGCATGGCACCAGCAATGATGTTCTGCTGCTGTGCTTTGGCATCAGACAGTAGTTTCTCACTCTCTGCCTGGATGTTTGCCAATCGTTCGTTGGCTTCTTTGGCAGAGAGGAGCGACATCTCGATGAACTCCTTGCGCTCGTTGATGGCCTTCGTGATGACTGGGAAACCGAACTTCGCCAGCAGGAAGAAGACCACACCGAAGGAGAGTACCATCCAGAAGAGTAGTCCCGGGTCTGGTATGAGTGGATTCATTGTTTTACTGGAGCACTACGAGGAGACACACCACGATGGCGAAGAGTGCTACACCTTCAATGAAGGCGGCGGTCAGGATCATGGCAGTACGGATGTTACCCGCTGCTGAAGGCTGACGAGCAATGCTCTCTGTGGCTGACTTACCAATCATTCCGATGCCGAATGCGGCACCAATCACTGCGATAGCAGCACCTATGGCTGCTCCCATTTGTGCGAGGCTCATGCCTGCTTCTACTGCTTCAAGAATCATAAATTCAGCCCCCCAGCCCCCAAAGGGGGAGGCCATCCGGTTTGTTGGGGGGATGGATGACCATCTATGTTAATTATTTCTTTTTCTTTTCTATTAATTCTCTTTGATCTACACATCGCGTTAGCCCTCCCCCTTTTTGGGGTGGGGGGCTACTCATCATGTGCCAATCCGATGAAGTTGGCGGTCAGGATGGTGAAGACGTATGCTTGGATGAACGCCACGAGCAGTTCGAGGCAGTTCATGAAGATGCAGAAAAGGACGCTCACTGCCGTCATGGAGGCACACATGGTAGTGCCCATCTCTGCGGTCACGAACACCACGCTGGTCAATGCGAGGATGATGATGTGTCCTGCCATGATGTTGGCAAAGAGACGGATGGTCAGTGAGAAGGGTTTGGTGAACACGCCGATGAATTCGATGGCCGGCATGATGGGTATGGGTGCCTTGAGGAAGATGGGCACATCGGGCCAGAAGATGCTCTTGTAGTACCCTTTCGGTGCAAAGCAGTTGATGGCGATAAAGGCTGTGACGGCACAGGTCAATGTGACGGCAATGTTGCCTGTCAGATTTGCTCCTCCAGGGAAGACGGGAATCAGTCCTAACAAGTTGCTCGTCAATATGAAAAGGAATACCGTCATCAGGTAAGGCGAGAACTTCTCATAGCCATGTCCGATGCTTTCCTTCGCCACATCCTTGTCAATGAAATTGATGACCGCTTCCATCATCCCCACAAATCCTCCTGGTGCTTTCTTGGCACCGTTCTTCTTGTACCATCGTGCCAACCCCAATACCACTGAACACAGCAAAATACATACAATGAACAGTTCCAGCACATTCTTAGTGATGCTGATGTCGAACGGACGTTCTCCTGCTGCATTCACAATCTTTCCTTCATGTTCACCTTCCTCTGCGATGTGGTAGCCCTGATAGGTCGCTCCATGTTCCAATTTATCCGACATGAACGCATCCACACCCTGTTCTCCAATGAGAATGCAGGGTAGGGGAATGGCAACCTCTTTGGCGATGTGCCATTCGTAGCTGTCGCCCAAGTGCTCGAAGATGAGCTTGGACACGTCCAGCTTTTCTGCTTGTATCGGTGCAGCAAAGCCCAGCGCACATATTATATATATTATGAAGGCTCGCATACCACAGTAATTTCGTCGTTCTCAATTCTCACTACACCAGCACCACAAGCCATCTCCTCATGTTCAGTATGGATGCTTCCCTCTTTCAGTTCTGCAATCATCGGTGCATGTCCAGGCAAGAACTCCATGAGTCCTGTTGACGAGGGAAACTGAAATCGTTTCACTTCCCCGTCATACATGGTTCCTGTAGGTGTAATGATTTGTAACTTCATCTTTTATTTTCACAAGCCCGCTTCGCGAGCGATTTCTCGGATTTCTCAGATTGAGTAGATTTATATGTATTTATTGGGGTGTTGGATTGAAGAATCTCTCCTTTTCCAACGATTTTGCCCCAAAGTTAAAAAGCAATGCAAGTTTCATGTTAGAGACATGGGCATAATTGATAGCTTGTGCTCTATGCAGATCATCTAATTCTTGTACAGCTTTCAATTCCACAATAATCTTTTCGTAACATACGAAATCTGGTACAAAATCAGACTGCAAAACTTCATCTTTATATACTACTTTCATAGGTCTTTCCCGCCAATATGGAATACCTTCACGGATAAATTCTTTCTCTAATGCATCTTGATATACCTTTTCCGTGAATCCACACCCCAGAATCTTATGTACTTCCATTGCTGCACCTATGATGTTATATGTCTCTTCTTTATAGATATACATGTCCAGATTGTTGTCTGCTTCATCTGTTTAATCACCCCGCAGGGGTATGTTTTATCCCTTTGCTTGTTCTTGCAGTTTTCTGGCTTTCTCGAAGGCATCTTCGATGGTGCCGACGTTGAGGAATGCCTGTTCGGGCAGATCGTCACATTCGCCATCGAGAATCATCTTGAAGCCCTTGATGGTGTCTTCGATGCTCACCATCACACCTGGCACACCTGTGAACTGCTGTGCTACGGCGAATGGTTGTGAGAGGAAACGCTGTACCCGTCGAGCACGGTTGACCGTTGTCTTGTCCTCGTCCGAAAGTTCTTCCATACCGAGGATGCTGATGATGTCCTGCAATTCCTTGTTGCGTTGCAGAATCTGCTTCACCCGCTGTGCCGTCTGGTAGTGTTCCTCGCCCACCACGTTCGGGTCAAGGATACGTGAAGTGGAATCCAAAGGATCCACTGCTGGATAGATGCCCAACTCCGCAATCTTACGGTTCAGCACAGTGGTGGCATCCAAGTGTGAGAAGGTGGTGGCAGGGGCAGGGTCGGTCAAGTCGTCAGCAGGCACATACACGGCCTGTACGGAGGTGATGGAGCCATTCTTCGTGGAGGTGATTCGCTCCTGCATCTGTCCCATCTCACTTGCCAATGTGGGCTGATAACCCACGGCTGAAGGCATACGTCCTAACAGTGCTGATACCTCTGAACCTGCCTGGGTGAAACGGAAGATGTTGTCGATGAACAGCAGGATGTCGCCTCCTTTACCGCCACTCACTCCGTCACGGAATGACTCTGCGATGGTGAGGCCTGAGAGTGCCACACTGGCACGGGCACCTGGCGGCTCGTTCATCTGTCCGAACACGAGGCTCACCTGACTCTTCTTCAGTTCTTCCTTATCGATGAGGCTCAAGTCCCATTTTCCCTCTTCCATTGCTTCCTTGAACTTGTTGCCATAACGGATGACACCACTCTCGATCATCTCACGCAAGAGGTCATTACCCTCTCTCGTGCGCTCTCCTACACCTGTAAATACGGAAAAACCGTTGTTCTTCTTTGCCACGTTGTTGATGAGTTCCTGGATCAGCACGGTTTTACCCACACCAGCACCACCAAAGAGTCCAATCTTTCCACCTTTGGCGTACGGCTCGATGAGGTCAATGACCTTGATGCCTGTGTATAGCACCTCTTGTGCTGGTGACAGCTCGTCAAACTTCGGCGCCTCCCGATGAATGGGCAGTGCACCTTCACGGCTCATCTCCTCCATGCCGTCAATGGCATCGCCACTCACGTTCATCAGTCGTCCTTTCACCTGATCGCCCACAGGCATCGTGATAGGACGTCCTAATGCCAATACCTCCATGCCGCGTTTGAGTCCATCCGTGGATTCCATCGCGACACAACGTACGGTGTTCTCACCCAAATGTTGCTGTACCTCCACCACCATTCTGCGTCCTTGTTCACGCTCAATAGTCAGGGCATCATGGATGCGAGGCAATTTTTCAGCCGAGAATTGCACATCCACTACAGGACCGATAATCTGCGATATCTTTCCTTTGATATTTTCCATTGTATAATAGGTTTATGCTGCAAAATTGCAAAAAAATATTGAAACATAGAATTCTTTAGTGTGAAAATTTGTTAAATAGTAAAACTTCCAATGGAAAGAGCCGAAAAAACGCTGAGTTAACTCAAATCATCCATCGAGTTAACTCAAACGATGATTTGAGTTAACTCAGCGATTTTGAACACCCAATTCTTTTGTTCATTCGGGAATAGTTTGTACCTTTGTGGCAAAAATATAAAAAGTAAAAAAGATGGCTTTAATTAAGACAGTGTGTGGCTTGACTCCAAAATGGGGAGAGGGCTGCTATTTCAGTGAGAATGCCACGATTGTGGGCGATGTGCAGATGGGTGACCAATGTACGGTGTGGTTCAATGCTGTGGTGCGTGGTGATGTGAACTACATCAAGATTGGCAATCGTGTGAATATTCAAGATGGTTCTTGCCTGCATACATTATATAAAAAGGCAGCGATTGAGATTGGCGATGATGTGACCATCGGACATAATGTGACTTTGCATGGGTGTATCGTGAAGAGTGGCGCACTGATTGGGATGGGTGCGACGGTGCTTGACGATGCGGTGATTGGTGAAGGTGCCATCATAGCTGCGGGTGCCTTGGTGCTGAAAGGTACACAAGTGGGTGACGGAGAGATGTGGGGTGGGGTACCTGCCAAATTTATCAAAAAGGTGGACCCTCAGCAAGCAAAGGAACTGAATATCGGGATTGCGAAGCACTACATTATGTATGCTGAGTGGTATAAGGAGGATTGATAGTTGACAATTGATAGTTGACAATTGATAATTATAGAAGGACTTTGCGGGTGATGCCGTCTTTTTTCTCAATGTAGATGCCTGGCTGGGTGGGTTTCTCCACGGGGATGCCATCTAAAGTGTAATAGGTGATAGAGGATTGGACATCGTTGATGACATCTTGAATGTCCATTGCTTCTCCCCCTCCCATGAATTTGAAAGAAATGAGTCCATTGCTTTCTTGAATGTCTGTGATGGGCTTGTTCATGCGTTTGGTGCCACCGGTGTTTCTGTTGAAGAGTTCTCCTCCGCATTCTGTATGGGAATCGTTCGTGAGTTCGGTCACATGCTTATTGCCAGGAAAGAGTTGAGAACGGTATTGTTCTGCAGTGATATTATACGTCTTGTTGTAAATAGACCCATAGTTGTTTCCTGCGGGGATAATGCTCATGCGTTGATGGTTTTTGACGGAATTGACCGTATTGGTCACCCAAGCGTCCCTGAAATAATCTACATGAGTGACGAGCAATCCATGCATGTTGGTATAATAGTAATTGTATTGATGCCAACCTTTGGGTTGACGATTTTCGAGAAGGAAGTATTCGTTGCGGTTGCCATCGTTGTAAATGACGTATGCCACAGGTTTGTCGTTGAGGCAAGGCATATCGGTGATAGTGGTGGGTTCATTCAGCTCTATCAAGTTGAGCCACCCTGCAAACCATCGTTCATAGGCAGTGAATCCTGCAGGACATTCTCCGTGGCCAGTCGGTCCGTTGTTACTGCCTGATGCCATGATGTCCCAGTGTTGCATTCCGAAGCCACCACTGTATTTGGTGTCGTAGAAATCGGGCAGTCCTAAACAATGAGTGAATTCGTGACATGCAGCTCCGATACCCTCCATCTTGCTGCCATTGGTTCCTCGAAGTTCACAACTCATGGCATAGGTGTCGATGGTCTGTCCGCCCAGTTTGATGGGGCCTTCTCCGTCTCTGTGTGCTTTCAAAAGTGTGAGTGACGACTCATGAGGCCAAATCGTGTTTGAGCTGGCGCCTGCATATTCTCCGTATCCGGCATAGATGATGAAAATTTGTTCTACCTCTTTGTCGCCATCCCAATCATAATCAGCCCATGAAATGTCGTACTTTTGATCTGCCAATCTGCACGCTTCGGCAGTCAATACGCCCACGCGTTGGTCTTCCCCGTTCCTGTCATTCCCGCCGTAGTAGGCATAGCCTTGACTGACTTGGATAGGCCCGTACACATCAAACGTCAGGTCAAACTGCCCATAGGACTGATTGTAGAAATAGTCATGCACCGACCCTTCATGGTCATCTTCATGATATCCTGTTTGGTTGAATCTCTTTTCGAACTTATTGTGTGTGCTGGTGCTTTTCATCGACAAGTCGGGAAATTCCACCAGCAGGACGATGCCCTTCTTCTTGCCAGTATAGGTGGTTGAGTAACCAAACGCTCGTCTTGTTTTGTTTGAGATGGCCCTTTGTTCGCGGTGCAGATTCAGACGGGTGCTTTTTTCACTCCACACCCTGTTGATGGAGTCCGTCAGTTCAGGTGCTTGTCGCCAATCGCCATTCTCTTCTTGCACCACAGGCACACCGTCCAATGTGGCATAGAAATGGCAGCACTCATCGCCGCACAGCATGATGGTCAGCACTGTGCCGTCGCTATTGGTCACCGTGAAAGGGCTTTGATTGGCTGGGATGCTCCAAGCTACTTCCACAACCAATAGCCATAAAATAAGAATGAATAGATGTCGTATCATAAGAAAAACGGCACAAAGATACGGATTTTTAAGTGAAAAGTGAAAAGTGAAAAGTGAAAAAACAAAAAAACATCGAGTTCATGACTCCTAACTCCCAAGTTTTTCTTATCTTTGCATCACTAAAACTTGAAATGAACTATGAGAATGAAGTTTCTAACAGCCTCATTTCTATGGCTTCTCGCCATGTTGGCAAGTGCCAATGATGGTGTGTATTATGTGAATGGCAACCAGATTGTGCCATTGCAAGAAACGGATATCGCCGTGACGAAGGAGGTGCTGACCATCACGATGGGCGATGATGAATTCGCTCGTGTGGATGTGCAGTATGAGTTCACTAATCGTGGCAAGGCAAAGACTATCGATGTGGGTTTTGAGGCCCAGGGACCTTACGACCCGGGAGGCGATAGCGAATTCAGCAAGGTGGGTAAACATCCTGACATCTTTGACTTCACGGTGGAGATGAATGGTGCGCAATTACCCATCCGCAATTATGTCATGCGAGGGTCTTCGGAGGAAGAAGGCGCTGATTTCACTCCGCTCAACCTGAATGAGTGGAAATTGCCGGATGATGAATTTGAAGGCTTGAGGAATAAAAATACGGATGAGTTCATCAATTACTCTTATGCCTATTGCTTCAAGGCAAACTTCAAGGAAGGGAAGAATGTGGTGCATCACACCTACCGCTATCGTATGTCAGGAGGTGTGTATCAGCATTTCAACATTCCTTATTGGTTGTTGCCAGCCATGCGTTGGGCAAACCATCAGATTGATGACTTCACCCTGCGTCTTAAAGTGGATAAGACTGCCAAGCAATTCTGCATGACGGTTGATGATACGTGGATGGCAAATCAATGGAAATTGACATCTGGTAAGGGAAAGGTGCGTACCGTTAATTCTCCATGGGGTGATGAGAGCAAATATGTGGAATTTGCATTAAGGGATGGCACGTATGAGTTTCATGCCACCAACTTCCGTCCGAAAGAAAACATTAATATCCTTTCCACGGAATGTCTTACGCTTAGTGATAGCGAAACGTTCAAACTGGGTTCGTTCTACGATCGAGGAACAACCCTTATCGCTCCCTACGAGCTACAGTTTGATGATGAAGATGGGAAATTTTTCAATGGTACTACCGATGGCATCTCCAACAAGCGTATCATCCGCAATCTTCCTTATGCACATCGTGGCTATGTGTTTCAGGATGCCAAGTTGAAGGCTTATTTCAGCAAGATTTGGTGGTATATGCCTGATCCAAACTGGAAGCAGGATACATCGGACTTTACAGGAACAGAGTGGGAACTCATTAATAATAATAAGTAACATTATAAATCATTCATTATGAAAAAAATTATTCTTACATCACTCTTTATGCTGCTTTGCACCATGCAGACTTTTGCCGCAAAGGTGGAAAAGACAGTTAACCTTAAAGTGAACGGAAAGTCTCGTTCGTATTTGCTTTATGTGCCTAACAATGTGAAGGAGAATGCCCCGCTGGTGTTTTCTATGCATGGAACAGGTGGCAGTTCGAGCAACAAAGCTCCAATGAGGACTACTGTGGCAGATGCTGAAGGTTTCATTGTGGTGTATCCACAAGGCTCAAACATTTATTTCCCCGTATTTGGCGGAACACTGCCAGGATGGAATTCCACGGGTGAAGACAGTGAGGACATCGATTTCTTTAAGGCCATCATTGAAGATGTGGCCAAGAGTTATACGATTGACCGTCAACGTATTTATTGCTGTGGATTCTCTAATGGTGGTATGATGACTTACTCAAACTCCTGCATGATGGCGGACATCTTTGCAGCCTATGCTTCCATCAGTGGTTTCCAGTTGAATGAATTCCACTTGCACCACACGGGTATACGTCCTGTCCCATTTTTGCATATTCATGGCAAGAACGATAATTTCGTAGATATAGCCCGTATGCCGACTATTGTGGACAACATGGTGGCAAGAGTTGGTGCCAATCCTGTGCCTGTAGTGACAAAGGAAGCTGGTAAGTACACCAAGAGCGTGTATGAAGCGAAGGAAGGCGGTTTCCCTTATATCTACTATGTGATAGAAGGAATGGGACATGAAGACTTCACCAATAAAACAGAGGATGGCAGCTCTGCCAAGACTATGTGGAACTTTATGAAGCAGTACACGTTGGATTCTCCATGTGACGCAACCTTGAAGTGGCGTCCAAGTTTGGAGACGGAGGGTTACAAACCTGCAGAACATGGATGGATTGTGACATCGAAAGCGATGACGTATGGTGATGATCCCAATAGCTCCAGCAAGAACATCCAGAATGTATACCATTCTTTCCAATTGGCGAAAGGCAATTATAAGCTTTGTTTCAAGTCGCAAGGCGATGAAGGTACCATTACAGTGACCATCAAGAAATATACAGGCGACAAAACAAATGTGTTGAACCAGACAGTGTCGATTGGTGAGGATGCCACAATGGTGTTTACGTCGGAAGATGACTTTGCAGAATGCCGATTCAAGCTTTCGGCTACTACGAATGTGACGATTACGGATTTGGCGCTTTATTCTGCTACCGATGAGGAGATGTTGAATGTTTCCGCTCCACAAGCTAACATGGGGAATGCACAGTATTACAATCTCTTAGGTGTCCCTTCCTCACAGCTACAGAAGGGTTTTAACGTTGTGCAGACAGGTTCTAACTCTTCTAAGACTGTCTATGTGAAGTAAGAATAGATAAACATATAAGTTGGTGCAGGAAAATTTATTTTACAAAAAAAGTTTTCCTGCATTAACTTTTTTATGATTAGAGGGTCTATACCAATAAATAGCGTAGAAGAAAAAGGTCATGGGACTGTTCAATATAGGACGGAAAGACGATGATATGCCGACGTTTGAAGCCGTGCTGAAGCAGTACGAACGCCCTGTTTATTGGCACATCCGACGTATGGTGGTCAGTCATGAAGACGCG
>Ga0310786_10003544_pt1 | contig 22619 bp, 17 predicted proteins | sample AusTroGonzalo_MG_FD_203881 | JGI IMG/M metagenome (GOLD analysis project Ga0310786, IMG submission 203881) | Bovine rumen microbial communities from tropical cattle in Woodstock, Queensland, Australia - Gonzalo_03 (v2) (version 2) | ecosystem: Host-associated > Mammals > Digestive system >...
CTTGCCCTCAGCATCGCCGCGGAGAAGGCTGGTCTGGAGAATTACAAGGTCAAGGAATTCCCCAAGGAGAAAGACACCTGGACGCAGCTCACCGAGCTGATGGGCGAGAGCAGCGACGACGACCTCAATCTGATTGCCAAGATGCGTTTGGCAATGAAGTGGAAAATGCGGCGCGACAATTGGAAAGCCCTCGACCGCTTCGAACAAGACGTGCTTTACGTCACCGAGAGCGAAGGCCTTCAAGCCCGAATACCGTTTGTGTTTTTGGGTGAGTAACTAAAAGAGAGGGCCCCGCGCTTCGCGCGGGGCCCTCTCTTTTTGTAGTTTACCTTATTACTTCTCAAAGTTTGTCGTTCGAGCCGAGCACATTCACAATCTTGTGGATGTACATCTTCTTCATGCTCTCGCGGGCAGGCTTGAGGTACTGGCGCGGGTCGAAGTGGTCGGGATGCTCGGCCATGTGTTTGCGGATGGCGGCGGTCATGGCGAGGCGGCTGTCGCTGTCGATGTTAATCTTGCAGACGGCGCTCTTGGCGGCTTTGCGGAGCTGCTCCTCGGGGATACCCACGGCGGCCTTCAGGGCGCCACCGTTGGCGTTGATGGTGTCCACCTCGTCCTGCGGCACTGAGCTGGAGCCATGGAGCACGATGGGGAAGCCGGGGAGTTTCTTCTCGACGGCCTCGAGGACGTCGAAGGCCAGGGGAGGAGGCAGCAGACGGCCGGTCTTGGGGTCGACGGTGCACTGCTCGGGTTTGAACTTGTAGGCGCCGTGCGAAGTGCCGATGCTGATGGCCAGCGAGTCGCAACCGGTGCGGGTGGCGAAGTCAATCACCTCTTCGGGCTTGGTGTAGTGGCTCACTTCGGAGGCTACCTCGTCCTCGACGCCGGCCAACACACCGAGTTCGCACTCGACGGTGACATCATATTGGTGGGCATACTCTACCACCTGACGCGAAATCTTGATGTTCTCCTCGTAAGGAAGGGCGCTGCCGTCGTACATGACGCTGCTGAAGCCCATGTCGATGCAGGACTTGCAGGTCTCGAAGCTGTCGCCGTGGTCGAGGTGCAGCACAATCTGCGGGTTGGGGCAGCCGAGTTCCTTGGCATACTCGACAGCACCTTCGGCCATATAGCGCAGGAGGGTCGGGTTGGCGTAGTCGCGGGCACCCTTGCTCACCTGCAGGATGACGGGACTCTTGGTCTCGACGGCGGCCTGGATGATGGCCTGCATCTGCTCCATGTTGTTGAAGTTGAAGGCGGGGATGGCGTAACCGCCGTTGACGGCTTTCTTGAACATCTCGCGAGTGTTCACCAGCCCTATTTTCTTGTAATCTACCATATTTGTTTTTATTTGATTGTTTGACAATTTTGAAAATGCAAAAGTACGAAGAAAAAACGGACTGACAAAAAATATTTTCTCCAAATCGGGAAAAAGTTTGTATCTTTGCACCGCAATTTTGTATCAATTAATTAACGTAACATACACATGAAAAAAGCATTCCTATTCCTTGGCGCCGTTGCCATTTGCGCCAGCTCTGTGTTCGCACAGGATGAAAAGAAAGAGGATGAGGGCTACAAGTTCGACACCATCAAGATCTTGCCCATCACTCCCACCAAAGACCAGAACAACGCCGGCACCTGCTGGAGCTACAGCACCATCGCCTTCCTCGAGAGCGAGCTGCTCCGCATGGGCAAGGGCGAGTACGACCTCAGCGAGATGTACGTCGTCGAGAAGACCTACAACGACCGCGCCATGGCCGCCGTGCGTACCCACGGTGACGTCAGCTTCAGCCAGGGCGGCGCCTTCAACGATGTTATCTACTGCCTGCGCCACTACGGCATGGTGCCCGACGAGGTGATGCCCGCCGGCAAGATGTACGGTGACACCCTCAGCAACCACACCGAGCTCAGTGCCCTTACCGACGCCATGGTTGCCGCTATCGCCAAAGGCAAGCTGAAAAAACTCCAGATGAGCCCTGAAGGCGAGCCCCTGTGGCAGAAAGCCATCGCCGCCGTCCACGCCACCTACCTGGGCGAAATCCCCGAGAAGTTCACCTATAAAGGCAAGGAATACACCCCGAAGAGCTTCGGCGAGAGCCTCGGCCTCAACCCCGACGACTATGTGAGCATCACCAGCTACACCCACCATCCCTTCTACGAGCAGTTCGTCATCGAGATTCAGGACAACTGGCGCTGGGGCCTCAGCTGGAACCTGCCCCTCGACGAGATGATGGAGGTCTTTGACTATGCCATTGAAAACGGCTACACCGTGGCTTGGGGCGCCGACGTCAGCGAGCCCGGCTTCCGCTACACCCGCAAGGGCTTCGCCGTGCTGCCCGCCACCGACGGCAAGGCTGCCGCCAAGGTCGGCTCCGATCAGGCCAAGTGGAGCGGCATGAGCGCCACCGAGATTGCCGACGAGGCCGCCAAGCACCCCACTCCTCAGCGCTGGGTCAGCCAGGAGGAGCGTCAGCAGGCCTACGACAACTGGGAGACCACCGACGACCACGGCATGCTGATCTTCGGCACCGCCAAGGACCAGATGGGCAACGAGTACTACATGGTGAAGAACAGCTGGGGACTCTACAATGGTGAGTTCGGCGGCAACTTCTTCTGCAGCAAGGCCTTCGTCCGCTACAAAACCATGAACATCGTGGTCCACAAAGACGCCATCCCCGCCCACATCAAAGCCAAACTCGGCATCGAGGACAAGAGCGCCAATACCAAGAAAGGCAAAAAGAAATAAGCGAAAGGCTTAGACAATAATAGGGCGGGGCCCGCGACGCAGTCGCGGGCCCCGCCGTTAGTATGTGATGCCGGCCGTCACCGTGTAGCGGAGCCAAAGGTCGCGAGCACCTATTTATCAAGAAATTTACGCAGCGAGCAAGGTCCCGATGTCCTCCAGCTTCACCGAGCGGCCGTTCTTCATGAACAGCTCCATGATTTTCGGCAGCGACATCAGCACGTTGTACACGTCGCCCTTCGAGGCGGTGGTCGAGTCGGCGATGTACTTGCACAGCTCGTCGGTCGAGACCGGCTTGTCCTGCGTCACCGACGTCACGGTCCACTTCTGCTGGTTCTGCCATTTGCGTCTGATTTTCTTGATAAATGCCATATTCTGTATGTTTTTAAGTTAAACTTCAAAGTTCCTTCGCGGAATGCCCTTTGTCACCTTCTCAGGTTGACCGTGTCAACTTCTCAGGTTGACCGTGTCAACTTCTCAGGTTGACCGTGTCAACTTCTCAGGTTGACCGTGTCAACTTCTCAGGTTGACAATGTCAACTTCTCAGGTTGACACGGTGCCTCGCGGGGCATACCAGACACGGTGCCTCGCGGGGTTCCGCCGGGCGAGGGGTCACTGCGCCGTCAGCTGGCTGGTGATGTCGGTGCCGTTCAGCGTGACGGAAATGAGGCCATACAGAGAATCCACCAAATCACCATTCGTGGTTGTGTATGTGTCGTTCGTTGTATTGAACGTCCACACCATGCCTTCCATATCGTAATTGCGGTAACATGCTCCGATAATGATATTGTCACCGCTCTTTTCTACCTTGTACACGGCTCTACTGTCTCTTCCCCAGTAGCTACCGCCCTTGCTGGCGGTAAACGTGCCGGTCGCAGCATTGTAGACACCCTGAACATAATCTCCCGCATTCTGACCACGCCATTTGAAGTTCACTTTGATGGTGGCGCCGTCGACGAAGGCAGCAGCCAATGTGGAGACATTGACTGCACAGGTGGCCGTCACGCCGCTGCCGTCGTTGGCCGTGGCGGTGATGTTGGCTGTGCCTAAGGCTACGGCGGTCACCTCGCCCGTCGTGGCGTTGACGGTGGCGACGGCCTCGTTGTCGCTGCTCCAGGTGACGCTCTGGTCGGTGGCATTATCGGGCGTCACGCTGCTCACGCTCAGCGTCTCGGTAGAACCTACGCCCAGCCGTGTCTCGGTCTTGTTGAGCGTAATGGCGGTGACGGGGACAGCCGCCACCGGCTCCACCAGCGTCACGTTCTTCACCGTGGGCTTCACCACCGTGGGCGGGACGAGCTCCACCGTGTCGCCCTCCAGCACGTTGAGCCAGCCCAGCGTGTCGGGGCCCTCCTCGGCGGTGTAGGCCGTCACTTGCGCCGACTTGTCCACGCCGGCCACCATCACCGTCCACGTCAGCGGGATGCTGTCCAGCCGGTAGGCCTCCTTGAGGGTGATTTCCAGCACGCCGTTCCAGCCCGGCATCGAGTTCAGCACCCAGTTGCCCTGGGCGTTCTTCGTCAGCTCGCGCACGTTCACCGAGTTCTCATTTTGCGCCATTGCGCTCCCCGCCACCATCAGCAGCAGGGCCAGAAGAGAAAATAGTTGTTTCTTCATAAAGCCAAAAAATTTAAATGGTTGATAAAATTGAATGAATAAAAGATTGCACACAAAAGCCCCGCCCGCCCCGCCGCCAGCGCGGCGCGGAGAGAGGAGGAACGGAAGGAAAGGAAATAAAGGGAAGCCCCGTCCCCGCTATATCGTATGGGGGGGGGTGATAATCAGCGTGTTATGGATATTGCAGCTGGGCATGGCGGTCACTGCTTTATGAGTTTGGCCTGACGGATACGGTCGACAATTACGGTTTTATTCTCCGCTTCGCTATCGGAACAGCCACTGGCGGTTCCTTCATCCTCGATGTGGAAGATATAGACCCAGCGGCGGTTGTGGCTCACCATGCGCCGCGCCTTCGGGTGGTACTGCCGTATGTCCGCCATCGTGCTCGGGCGGTACAGGTCGGCGAACAATGCCAACGACTGCACCTCGGCAATCATTGTGTCAAGGTATTTGCGCGCACCTTCAATGCTGATTACCGTCAGCAGATAGTCAGACAATTCTTCTACGTCACGCCACGCCTTGCGCGAAATCCTAACTCTGTAGGTTTTCATACTTTTCGAGATAGCGTTCCCAGACCATTCCGAAATATTCATCCACCGACATCAACTCGCTTTCGGGGGTTTTCTCGATTGCGGTTTGTGCGGCGACGGGAGCTTTGCGGCCGCGACGGATGCGCGGTGCACGCAGTGTCTCTGTGCTGTCTGTATAAGCGACGGTATCCATTTTAATCTGTGTTTTTCGGCTGCAAAGATACGACAATTTTCCGACATGGCAAAATATTTTTTGCATCGCTGCCAAGGTACGGCGGCGGGACACAATAAACCAGGGGGAACGGCGTTATTGTGGGTGCTATGCGAATCCTGCTTATCACACCGCCGCTCACGCAGTTGAACACGCCCTATCCCGCTACGGCGTACCTCAAGGGGTACTACGGGGCGCAGGGGCATACTGTCCGGCAGGTGGACCTCGGCATCGAGGTGGCCGACCGCGTGCTGTCGCGGGAGTTCCTCGCGGGCATCGGCCTCGAGGAGCAGGCACGGCTCGTAGAGCCCGTCAAACGCTTCCTCCGCGGACAGGACGACACCCTCGCGCCCCGCATCGCCAACCGCAGCCTGCTGCCCGAGGGCAAACGTTTCGAACAGCTCAACGAGGACAATATGGAATGGTCCTTCGGCGTGAGCGGCACCACCGACAAGGCGATGCACCTCGCCACCCTCTTTATCGAGGACATCGCTGACCATATCCGCGAGCACGTCGACCCCCACTTCGACCTGGTGCGTTACGCCGAGTACCTGAGTAACGACGCGCCCACCTTTGACCCGCTATACACTGAGTTACATCAGGAGCCCTCACCCATCGACCGCCTCATGCTGCAAATATTGGAAGAGAAACTTTCATCTTTCAATTTTCAACTTTCAACCATAGACAAGGTCTGCCTTTCCGTCCCCTTCCCCGGCTGCCTCTACGGCGCCCTGCGCTGCGGACAGTGGCTGAAAGCCCATACCCACGCCACCATCGAGATCGGTGGAGGATTCCCCAATACCGAATGGCGTCAGCTCTCCGACCAGCGCATCTATGAATTCTGCGACGAGATCATTGTGGAAGGTGAAAGGTTAAAGGTGAAAGGTGAAACAGAAGAGACCTCTCACCTTTCACCTTTCACCTTTCACCTCCAGACTGATATCTGTCCCGACTTCAGCGACTTGCCGCTCGACAGATATCTCTCGCTCACCGAGATGACCAACCCCATGCACCGCCTATGGAGCCAGGGACGGTGGAACAAGATGGTGATGGCCCACGGCTGTTACTGGCACCGTTGTGCTTTCTGCGATACCTCGCTCGACTATATCGGCAACTACCGCGCCCCCAAGGCCACCACCGTGGTCGACCACATGGAGCGCGTGATGGCACAGACGGGCCGCACAGGTTTCCACTTCGTCGACGAGGCCTTGCCGCCCAAACTGCTGCGCGAAGTAGCCGAAGAGATATTAAAACGAGGTCTGGCCGTCAGCTTCTGGGGCAACATACGCTTTGAAAAAGCCTATACCGCCGAGCTCTGCGACCTGCTGGCCGAGGCCGGCATGGTGGCCGTCAGCGGAGGACTGGAGGTGGCCAGCGACCGCCTGCTGAAACTCATGGACAAAGGCGTCACCATCCAGCAGACCGTCGAGGCCTGCCGCCACCTGCGCGACGCCGGCATCATGGTACACACCTACCTCATGTACGGCTTCCCGACGGAGACCCTCCAGGAGAGCGTCGACGCCCTGGAGACCGTTCGCCGTATGTTCGACGAGGGCATCGTGCAGAGCGCCTTCTGGCACCGCTACGCCATGACCTGCCACAGCCCCAGTGGCCTTAACCCAGAGAAGTACGGGGCACGGCGTATCCTGACACACTCCTCAGTCAGCCCACAAGGGGCTGACAGCTCCCCTAACTTAGGGGAGCAGCAGGAATGGTATCCGTTCTGCAACAATGAAGTCGACTGGGAGCCTGTCGATGGGTCTAATGGGTCTAATAGGTCTAATGGGTCTAATAGGTCTAATAGGTCTAATGGGTCTAATGGGTCTAATGGGCAATTCCCTTATGACATTGAGGCTGTGGGCGCCGCACTGCGCCTGGCTACATACAACTACATGAACGGGCTGGGTCTAGACCAGCCGATACGCTCATGGTTCCCCATTCGGGTGCCGAATCCGACCAATGGTCAGAACAACAGGAACAAACACAACACACGACGATAATGAAGACGATATTTCTGGCTGCCGGCTGCTTTTGGGGCGCGCAGCATTACCTGAAACAGATACGCGGAGTGCAGGAGACCGAAACGGGCTTTGCCAATGGCGACACAGAAAGCCCTACCTATCAGGAGGTCTATACCGACAAGACCGGATACGCCGAAGCCGTCCGTGTGGTATTCGACCCCGAAGTGCTTCCGTTACGCAAGCTGATTAATCTTTATTTCGACTGCATCGAACCCACCAGTGTCAACCAGCAGGGCGACGACCGTGGCACCCGCTACCGCACGGGCATCTATTACATCGAGCCGGAGGACTACTTGGTTATCAAGGAGGTCTACGACGAGGTGCAGCGCAATTACATCAACGATTTAGCGGTGGAACTGGAACCTATCAAAAACTTCTTTCCTGCCGACGAGAGCCACCAGGACTATCTGGACAAACATCCCGACGGCTACTGCCACCTGCCGCAAGCCCTGTTCGACTTTGCCCGCAAGGCAAATGCCTAGAACGAGAAATTCACACCCAGACTGGCCAGGAAAGGCAACTGGTTGACCCTCTCGAAGGTGGTGCGGTTGAAATAGAATATGTTCTGTCGGCTGTACACATTGGTGGCGCTCAGGCTCAGGTCGAGGATAGAGCGTTTGCCGATGGAGAAACGTTTCTTGACGCCCAGGTCCAGACGGTGGTAGTTGGGCAAGCGTCCCTTGTAAAGTTCGGCGTAGTGGAGGCTGTATTCTCCGTTTTCACGTGTATAGTCGCTGATAATGCTTTCGCCGAACATAAGTTGCTGGAAGATGCCCTGGGTCTGGGTGAACGGGAACCCTGAACCGAACGACCAGCGTCCGCTGATTTCCCAGTCGTTGTTTTTGCCGAATTTATAGGTACTCAGCAGATTGACGGTATGTCGTCGGTCGTAGTGGGGGTTGTAGGTAATCAGTTCTGTGCTTTGGGCGCTCTCGGTGCTTTGGGTGCCGCGTTCCACATAGCCGAGCGAATAGGTGGCCCATACAAAAAGTTGGTCGAGATCGAAGGTGGCGCTGAGGTCCAGTCCGGTGGCATATCCGTTCTCGATGATGTAATCTTTCATGAGGTATTCCGATTTCTCGTAGATGCCGCCGCTTTGGTACACCTCGTCATCCTCGTCATACATTTTGTTGCGGTTGGCATTGAGCAGCTGGTCGAAGTACTTGATATACACCTCGGCATTGAAAGAGATGTGGTCCGTCAGGTCGTATTCGGCACCGAGAATGGCGTGTTTGGCTGTCTGCACACATGAGGTAATCTCTTTGCCGAGGAAGGCCTCGGGCACATTGAGCGAGGCGCTTCCGGTGAGGAAACCGGAGAACAGGTTCACGATGTCGTTGTCCGAGCGTGCGTCAAGGAAGGTCTGGCTGTAAAAGCCGCCGGCCATCTTGAAGCGCAATTTGTCGTTGGCGTTGTATTTGGCCGCCAGGCGGGGCTCCAAGTGCAGGCTGGGGATATTGGCGTAGTAGACGACGCGCAGGCCCGGGTCGAGCAGCCAACGGCCTGCGTTGGCCTTGTAGGTGGCATAGACGGAGAGATTGGTAGTGCTCGGGTCGTACTGTGAGATACGTTTATAGAATTGGTTCACAAACTGATAATCGGTTTGATAGGCCTCTATGCTCATGCCGTATTTGAGGCGGTTTTTCCCGAGGAAGTTGGTCACTTGGAGTGTGGTGTTGAATCCCGAGACGGAACTGTACTTGTCGAACGACGAACCATCGTCGAGCGAGATACGGTAGTCCGAGTAGGCCACGGTGCCTTCGAGGATGGCCGAGGTGCCGGTCACCATGGTGAAGTTGGTGCCGGCTCCGAAGTTACGCCAATGGTAGTCGGCGATGGCTTGGTAGTTGCTGACCGAGTCGTCGAAATAGAAGCCGAATACACTCACCTTGCTTCCGGTGCCCGAGTTGACAGAGAGTTTGCCGTACAGGTCGAGGAAGTCGAAGGGAAGTCCCCCGTCGACGGCTATCTTCTTCAGTCCTAATTTATAGGGGATTTTGTCGTAGAGCATCGGTGAGCTCTTCGAGAGGTAGGAGTTTTTGGCGGTGAGGAGGTAGGTGACGGTCGTCTTGGACTGGGGAGTTTCCTTTTTCAAGGGGCCTTCGAGGATTAGGCTTGCGCCGAAAGTGTTGAGGCCCACCTTGCCGGTATGGTGGCGCTTGTTGCCGTCACGGGTGGTGATGTCCATCACCGACGAGAGGCGTCCGCCATATTCGGCGCCGAAGCCGCCGGTGTAGATGTCGGCATTGAGGATGATGTCGGTTTCGAAGATAGAGTACAGTCCTATGGAGTGGAAGGGGTTGTAAACCACCATGCCGTCGAGCAGGCAGAGGTTCTGTATCATCGAGCCGCCACGGATGTAGAGCTGTCCGCCTTGGTCGCCGGTCGAGTTGACGCCGGGGAGCACCTGCATATACTGCGCGATGTCGGCGGTACCTCCGATGGAGGGCATCTGCTGTATCTGTGTGGCGGTGAGTTTCTCCACGCTCACCTGGGTGTTCACCCGTCGCTCCTCGGCCTTGCTTTCCGTGATTTCCACGGCTTTGAGCATCTGTGCAGCGGGTTTCAGGTGTATGGTGACGGTCGCTGTGCGTCGGTCGGCCACCGTAATTGCCTGGGTATGTTCTTCGTATCCGATATAGCGCACGCGTAGGGTATACTGACCGGCGGGCACCTTGCTGATGAGGAAGAAGCCGTTGAGGTCGGTGGCGCAACCGTAGGAGGTCCCTTCCAATATGACGTTGGCAAACGGGATGGCCTCGCCGTTGCTCTCGTCGAACAGCACACCTTTCACGGTACCCTGGCCGTAGGAGGTGAAAGGCGAAAGGTGAAAGGTGAAAATCAGGCTCGCGCAGAATAATATTTTCAGAAATTTATTCATGTGTCTTGAACTTGGGCTTCTGTTATTAGTGTATTACTTTGAAGACGAGTTCTTTGAGTAGTTCTCCGTCGGTGACGTTGCCGCTGTTGCGAACTCCTTTGCTCCGCAGGTCGGCCTCGTAGAGGTAACCGATGCACGAGGCCAGTTTTCCGAGGCTGTAGTTCCTTGCCGCCTCGTCGTAGTCGCGCACAAAGCTTGGCGCACATCCGAGTGCCTTCGGCGCGTCGCTCTTGTTCTCCAGCTGGTGGTAAATCATGATTTTCAGGAAGTAACCGTACAATAGCGGCAGCACCATCTGGATGGGGTTCTTCTTGGGGTTGGCGGCAAAGTGGTTCACAATGCGGTTGCACATCACGGGGTCGCGCCGCCCGATGGCTTTCTGTAGTTCGAACACATTGTAGTCTTTGCTGATGCCGATTTGGTCCTCCACCAGTTGTTCGTTCACAGTGCCATGTTCCGGAAGCAACGGGTATAACTTGCTGAGTTCGTTGGCGATTTTGCCGAGGTCCGTGCCCAGGTATTCCGCCAGCATGGCCGTCGCTTTGTTGGTGATGCTGTAGCCCTGGGCCTGCACCTCGCGTTCTATCCATGCAGGTACCTGGTTGTCATAGATTTTAGGACTCTCGTATACCACACCGGCTGCGGCGATAGCCTTATAGGCTGCGGTGCGCTTGTCCAGTTTCTTGTGGCGGTAGCACAGCACCAGCATTCCTTGTGGCGACGGTTGTTTGAGGTAGGTCGCCAGCGTCTCCCACTGCGGTGTCGCAATGTCCTGTGCTTCCTTCACAATCACCAGGTGCACAGGCGACATCATCGGGTAGCGCTTCACCGTGCTCACCACTGTGGCCATGTCCACATCGCGTCCATACACCACCGTCTGGTCGAAGTCGCGCACCGATGCGTCGATGATGTTCGCCTCCATCCAGTCGCTCACCACGTCGATATAGTGGTTCTCCTCGCCCGTCAGCAGGTATACGGGTTTGAAGACACCCTTCTTGAGCTCTTCAATCAGCTGTTTATCAGTTAGTGCCATCGAATTTGGCTATAAAATGTATCCGACAAAAATACGAAAAAAATCCAATACTGAAGAGGTGTTGCGGAACAAGAATTGTTAATCGCTGTAAATGAGTCTTTTTGACGCCATACCTACTACCAGCCTGGTAGGTGTTGGTAAGGCGTTGGTAAGTCGATGGTAGGGTGATGGTGCTTCGGGAACAGGATGTATTCGGGTACTTTTAACATTTTTTTTTTTGCCATATTAGAATAATGTTGTACTTTTGCAAAATTAATTTAAATTAACAAATCTATGCAAGAGCCTACCAGATTGTTTGATTTGCTTGCGTGGAGAAAGGAACTCCACCCTGAGCGCCCTGTCTTCAAATTCAAGGAAAATGGTGAATGGAAAGAACATTTCATCGACGAATATATAGAAAAAGTGAACCTCATCAGCTATGCGCTGATGCATCTTGGTGTGAAAAAAGGGGAGAATATCGGCCTTATCAGTGCCGGACGTCCCGAGTGGAACTATGTTGACTTCGGTGTGCAGCAGACGGGCGCCGTGCTGCTTCCTATCTATCCGACAATCAGCGAGGAAGACTATCAGTACATCCTCAACGACGCCGAGGTGCGTCTGCTGGTGGTTGAGACCCCTGCCTTGTATAAGAAAATCAGCAATATCCGCGAGAAGCTGCCGCATCTCGAAAACCTCTGCACCATCGTGCCGATGGAGGGTGTGAAATCCCTGGACGACATCTACGAGATTGGCCGTCAGTATGTGGCGGGGCACCCCGAGGCTCCCGCCAAGTTGCAGGAGATGAAGGATGCGCTGACCACCGACGATATCTGTACGATGATTTACACCAGCGGTACCACCGGTGTGCCCAAGGGGGCCATGCTGACGCATCGTGGCTTGATTATGAATGTGCAGGAAATCAAGGAGAGCCCGGGAAAGACCTGGACCAAGGCGTTGAGCTGGCTGCCCATGTGCCACATCTACGAGCGCATGATGGGCTACCTCTACCAGTGGCTGTGCTTCACCATCGCCTATGCCGAAAGCATCGCCAAAGTGGGCGACAACTGCAAGGAAATCAGCCCCAACATGATGGCTTGCGTGCCGAGATTCATCGAGAAGGTCTACGACAAGATTTTCCGCAAGGGCGAGAAGATGAGCGGCGTGGGTAAGAAGATATTCGACTGGGCCATCGATTTGGCTTTCCAGTACGACCTCGACGAGTCGAAGCTCAGTGGCTGGTACAAGTTCCAGAAGAAGATTGCCGACAAGTTGGTTTATAAGGAGATACGCGAGAGTATGGGTGGCGAGTTGTACATGCTTGTCAGTGGCGGCGCCACCATCCAGCCGCGTCTCACCAGGTTCTTCTCCTGCGTGGGTCTGGACCTTTACGAAGGCTACGGCTTGACCGAGTGCTCGCCTCTGATTGCTGTCACCAACAGCAACAAGAAAGGCCGCAAGATTGGTTCCGTGGGCTTTGCCATGCGTGAGATTGAAGTGCGTATCGACGAGAATACCAACGAAATCCAGTGCCGTGGCGGCAATGTGATGAAGGGCTACTACAACCAGCCCGAACTTACCGCCGAGGCCATCGACAAGGACGGTTGGTTCCATACGGGAGATACCGGTTACTTCGACCCCGACGGCTACCTGTTCATCACCGGCCGTACGAAGAGCATGTTCAAGACCTCGATGGGCAAATACATCAATCCCGAGGTGATTGAGGAGAAGATGAAGCAGTCGCCGTTCATCCTCGACATGATGGTGGTGGGTGCCGACCAGAAGTTTGCCGGCGCCGTCATCGCTCCCGACTTCGACATGCTGAAGGACTGGTGCGGCCGTCACGGAGTTGTGGCTCAGAGCAAGGAGGAGATGATTGCCAACAAGACCGTTATCGCCCGTTACCAGAAGGTGGTCGACAAGTACAATGCCGAGTTGGGTGTCACCGAGCAGGTGAAGAAGTTTGTCCTGGTGTCTGAAGCCTGGACCGAGGCCAATAAGTTCCTCACCCCCACACAGAAGCTCATCCGCCGCAATGTGGCCGCCGCCTATCAGGAGCAGATAGACGCGCTGTTTAAGTAAGCGGTTTAAGATAGAATGACTTTATGAGTTTTTCTAAACGCATTGGTCCGAGGATAGGGTGGGTGGCGTTGTGTGTGTTGGTCGCGGTGGTTGTCGCGTTGGTGGTGACGGACGATTTGTCCTGTCGCCGTGAGTATGAGGTGCGCTATGAGTTCAGGGTGCGCGACTATGTGAAGAATGTGGTGGGCCCGGAACGTATGTTAGCCGGTATTTCCAGGAGGGACAGCCATTGGCTGTACGGCTACCTGGAGAGTCTTCCCGCTCCGGAAGGTCTGTCGCGCGAGGTGCGATTCGACAAATCGGAGAAAATAGTGTTGCGGGTGAGAGGAAACGACAGCGCGATGGTCTCGGCCTATGGGGTTGAGTTATACGGAATTGCTTGCGATACCATTACACGCTACGGCGATGAGGTTTGTGCTCGCATGGTAGAGGTGTTACAAGCTGAGATATCGTCACTTCCGATGCCGGAGACCGATAGTTTGCAGTCGTTACAGAAGGAACTCTACGAGATGCTGGCAGTGCTGAAAACGGAGAGTGCGGGTGAACTGAAGTATGTGAGCTTGATTAACGCCGCGGAGCTTCCTCAGGCCCATTTGATGCCGTCCAGATGTCGGGTGGTATTGCTGTCGGGCGTGGTGGCTCTGCTGTTCGGACTGTCGGTGGTATTGCTGAAAGAAGTGTCGAGACTGCGGAGAAACGAAGGAGATGAAGCGTTTTGCTGACGTTGGGTACCGATTGTTGACCTCGAAGAGCGGACATTTGACGGTTTTCCTGGCAATGTATGTGTTGCTGGCTGTCGAATACTATCGCTTTGTGTACCTGAATTATTGTTACCTCATGGGGTTCAACTTCCGATGGTCGCCGGTGCCCATTCTGGCAGGCTTTTTGTTTCTGGCCATTCTTGTATATGTGATGTTCGGCACTCCCCGGAAGGAGAATGGCGCTTATGCCATGTCGATGATTGTGGCGCTGCTGTTTTGCCTGCCGTCGATAGTGATGTATCAGTTCGGCGCGGTGACGGTTTACGTGGCGCTGTACACGCTGCTGTTTCTCGTGCTGTTGCGCACTCCATTGCTGGAGATGGACAGATGGCCGCTACCCGGTATACCGGTTCGGTATCAGCGGGTTGTATTGCCAGTCCTCTGTATCCTCTGCCTGCTGCCGTACCCCTTGGCCTACGGACTCCATTTTGACACGTCGGTGCTTTCTTTGGGGGAACGTACCTATGAAATCCGTGCGGAGGTGTCTTCAAAAGACACGCTGCTGACGGCATATCTGATGGGGCCTCTCCGCATGGTGCTCTTGCCACTGCTCATGGTGTATGGGTTGATGAACTTCAAACGCAACTGGTGGATGTTCCTCATAGGGGTGGCCGGTATGCTGTTCCTGTTTATGCTCAATCCACAAAAGAGCATCTTCTTCTCGGTGGCTGTAGTGCTGGCATTTTTCCTGTTCAAAAGCTACCATGCCAAAGCCGGCATGTTCCTGTACTTGACGTTGGCGGCCTGTCTGGTCGCCATGTTGTTGAATCTGTTCACGGGACATCTGATGGCCGAATCAATCGTTGTGCGGCGGCTGTTCTTTATTCCCGTGATGGTTTGTGACGGCTATTTCTCATTCTTCGATGGCCATTCCATGCAGCTTTCGCATAGCTTCCTCGGGCGTTGGTTCGATTATCCCTATGCGCTGGAACCGTCGAGACTGATTGGGGATATGCTGTACAACAGGACGACTACCAATTGTAATACAGGTATTGTGGGCGACGGGTTTATGAATTTCGGCCATCTGGGAGCGCTGCTGTTCGTGTCGATGACGGCTTTGTTTTTGAGAGGTGTGGAGAGCCAGCTCCTCAATGCCCGCTTCTTTGGATTGATAGCGTTGCTGGTCATTACTTTCCTGAACAGTGCCTTGTTCACCACACTGCTGACGCACGGCGGATTGCTGTTGTTGTTCGCCGTGGTGTTTTTGATACCCACAGGGAGGACGGAAACATGTTGAAGCGTCTGTTACATAGGCTTGGCTCCAGCGAATTCATCAAGAACAGCCTTACCCTGTCGGGCGGGGTGGCCATTGCCCAGGTGCTTCCCTTCCTGTTTTATCCCGTGTTGGGCCGCATCTACAGCCCGGCACAGTTCGGTCTGCTGGCGGTCATCACATCCATTGTCTCCGTGCTGGCAGTGGTCGGGTCGGGCAAGTATGAGAGTGGCATACTGGTGGCCAAGGATAAAGAGGAGGCGGCCCATTTGGCTGCGTTGTCGGTATTGCTGGGCTTTGTGGTGATGGCTGTCGTGTGGCCTGTGGTGCAGGTTTTGTTGGGGGGAAGTCTGGCGCAATGGCTGAAAGAACCCGAACTGCAGCAATGGTTGTTCGTCTGCCCCATATCGTCGTTCAGCATCATCGTTTTCAATGTCTATAACGAGTGGTGTGTAAGGGAAAAGTATTTCAAGACCTTGTCGGTGAATAAGATGGTCAACGCCGGTGCCACTACCTTGGGCAAGGTGTTCCTTGGATTCGTGCGTTTGGTGAGTCAGGGCCTTGTGATTGGAGACATGGCCGGACGCGTTGTTTCTGCCGCAGGGTGTGTCATTCGGGCGTTTAGGTCCGACGGTAAGGTCTTCCTCAAGGTGCGCATGCGGGGGATGGTGCAGAGTGCCGTCCAATATAAGGAATTCCCGCTCTATACCATGCCTGGCCGACTGTTGAACACCTTGGGTCAGAGCATGCCGGTCCTGTTGCTGACGGCCTTCTTCAATGCGGATCAGGCCGGATTCTTCTCCATGGCGATGATGGTCTTCGTCTTGCCGGTGAGTGTGATAGGCAACACCTTGGGGGATGTCTATCGCCAACGTGCCAACGAGGAGTACAGCGCCCATGGCCATTGCCGGCAGAGTTACGATAAACTGCTCAGGTTGACGGCTACGATGGGTATTTCCGCATTGTTGCTGATAGTGTGGTTTCTCCCGTGGTTGATGCAGGTGGTGTTGGGCTCGGAATGGTACACGGCAGGCCGCTTTGCACAGATTCTCGCACCCGCCATGGTGTTGTCGTTCATCGCCAATCCCATGAGTGGCCTCTTCATCGTGGCCAACAAATTGCGGCACTTTTTCTATTGGCAGGTGATGTATGTCGTGGCCTCGGTGGTCTCAATCCTTTTGGGACATCTGCTGTTTGGCACGATAGAGGCCACGCTGACACTCTATGCCGTGATGATGGGGTGCGTCTACCTCACCAGTATCATCATGACGCGCCGTTTTGCGAAGGGCGACAGGTGGCGTCCGGGCCCAGGGAAATGATAAGCAGGCAGTATATCAGAGCGATAAACTGCACTCCCATTTGCCTGTTGAGCATGGACTCGAAGAAACACTGCGAGGTAATCACCACGATGGTCAACACGGCTGGCAGGTTTCTTCGTTTTTTGTGCAGGGCGAACAGCAGCGGCAGGAAAAACATGGACAAAAGAATGGCGAGTCCCACCAAACCCGTCTCCAGCAGCGTCTCGATATACTGGTTGTGCGCGTTGAGATTGTTCTTGATGGCCTTGGGGTAGTTCATCTCCCCGTAGGTGGCCAGCAGACGGGGCATATAGTCGCCCGAACCGTGGCCGAACAGCCAATGCTCCTGTGCGGTCTTCAGTCCGCCACTCCAGGTGATCGTCCGGTCGTCGGCTATCCTGTTTTCGCGCAGGGCGGAGAAACGGTCGAACATCGAAGGCATGGCCATATATAGACCGGCCGAGAGGCCTGCGGAAAGAAGCACCACAAGCAGTGCGGTCTTGTACCATCGGCGGAAAACGACCATGTGGACCAGCATCACCATGGCCAGCAGGACGAGGGTCACGATACCCGAGCGCGACGAGATGGCGAACAGGTACACCACCAGCACCGAAAGCATCGATAACAAGAGGGGAATCCTGCGACGACGCTTCTCCTTCGGCACCTGCACCATCCGGGTGTAGAGGAATGCAATCGCCGTGTTGAGATACATGGACAGATAGTTGTGGTGCATGCCCAAGGGGTCGGTCTGCCAGTCCTTCACCTGGGCGAAGGGCATGCCCTGAAGCCAATGGATGGCGCTGACCACGATACAGGCCGCAAAGCGTATGAGGAGTGCCGCTGTGAGCAACTGGAACAGGGCGTTCAGGCGACTTTTGGTGAGGTAGGAGGTGTCGCCCAGAAGCAACAATATCGGCAATGCAAAGAAATAGAGCTTGATGGAGGCCTTCGTCCAACCTGCGGCGTGGTTCGTGCTCACCATGGCCGAGAGGGCATACAGGAGCCAGTAGGCCACCATGCACCACAGGCAAATCCTTTGGGCGCGGGAAATCCCCCTGTTGACGAAGCGCTGGGTGCAGACCGTCTTGAGCAGCGACACCCCGCACAGACAGCATAGGGCCATGATGCCCATGCGCCACCAGGAAACGACGGACACAATCGTTGCGCCGAGGGTGATGAACACCACCTGCTCGGGTCGGGAGAGTGCTTTCAATGGATTCAGGGTCATCGGTCCGATAGCTGTTGGTACATAATCTCAATAGGGTGGAGGGCGCGGTGGCCGGTGCCGTCCAGTATCTGCTGACGGCACGAGGTGCCGGGGGCGGCGATATAGGCGGGGATGTCGTGTGGGACCGACGCCAGGGCCTTGCGGATGGTCGGGAACAGCAGCATCTCGCCGATGGCCAGCGAGGTCTGGTAGTGCTCCTTCTCGTATCCGAACGAGCCCGCCATGCCGCAGCACGAAGAGGGGATGACATGCAGGGAGCATCCCGGCAGCAGACGCAGCATGGCAGCGGTCTTGTCGATGCCCACGAGGGCCTTCTGGTGGCAGTGGCCGTGGAGCCACACCTCCAGCCGTTCCGACTTGAACTGGCCGGGAGTGATATTGCCCTTGGCCGCCTCGCGCATCATGAACTCGTCGAAGAGCAGACAGTTCCCGCCCAGCCGGCGGGCCTCCTCCTTCATCGTGTCGGGCACCAGCTCGGGGTACTCGTCGCGGAACGAGAGGATGCAGCTCGGCTCGATACCCACCAGGGGGGTCTCCTCGCTCACCCTGTCCTTCAACAACGTCACATTGCGCTTGGCGAAACGGGCGGCCGTGTCGAGACACCCTTTCGAGATGGCGGCGCGGCCGCTCTCCACATGGCGGGGAATCTCGACGCGGTAGCCCAACCGGGTGAGGAGCAGGGCGAAGGTGAGACCGAGCCGGGCCTCCTGGAAGTCGGTGAACTCGTCGGCAAACAAATAGACTGTCCCCTTGGCAGCCTGTGGCTGCGGTATACGCTTGACAAGTTGCCGCATGGTGCGGGGCGAGAGGGTGGGGATGGCACGCTCAGGGGTGAACGACACGAGGTGTTTGATGATGGCCGACGACCATCGCCAGGAGGCGAAGAGGTTGTAGAAAGGCCAGACGATGTGTCCGAGACGTTCCACGTCGGCCATGTGGGCCACCATCCAGCTGCGGAACGGGGTGCCGTGCTGTCTGTAGAGCATCTGGAGGACGCGGGCGCGGATGGCGGTCATGTCCACGTTGGAGGGGCATTCGCCATGACAGCCCTTGCAGGCCAGACAGCTGTAGAGCATCTCCTCCAAAGCCTTCGCTTCGGTGGTGTCGGCATCGGCGGGGAGACCGCGGGTGAGCACTTCGCGCAGGATGTTGGCGCGGGCACGGGTGGAGAGGAGCTCGTCGTGTGTGAGTTTGAAAGTGGGGCACATGGTGCCGCCAATCAGATTGCTCTTGCGGCAGTCGCCGGCGCCGTTGCACTGCTCAATGGAACACATGAGGTCGCGGTCGGGGCAGCGGTATTGCTGGTCGACATCATAGCGCAGGAACTGGTCCATGGGCGGCGTGTCGACAATCTTGTGCATGTTGAATACCCCGTCGGGGTCCCAGCACTGCTTCACCTGCCGCATGAGGTCGTATACCTCCTGACCGTAGACCATGGGGATAAACTCGCCACGGAGGCGGCCGTCGCCATGTTCGCCGCTGAGGCTGCCCCGGTATTTGCGCACCAAGAGGGCCGTCTCTTCGGCCACTTGGCGGAACAAGCGCCTGTCCTTCGCAAGCTTCACGTCGAGGATGGGGCGCAGATGCAGTTCGCCGGTGCTGATATGACCATAGTAGACGCAGCTGAGTCCATGCCGCTGCATCATCTGTTCAAACTCCTCGAGATATTCCGGCAGTCGTTCCGGTGCGACGGCAGTGTCCTCGATGACACCGATGGGTTTTCGGTCGCCCTTGACGCCGGTGAGTACCCCGAGCCCCGCTTTACGAAGTGCCCATACGCGGTTGATGTCGTCGTTGTAGACGCGACTGCAGTGATAGGCGAGTCCGCTGGCCAGTAGGTCCTTCTCGAGGGCGTCGGCTCGGGTGTCGAGGTCGTCGCCGTTAAACTCGGTGATAAGGAGCGCCTCAGGCTCTCTCTGGATAAAGAACTGGTTGTGTTGCTGCGAGTGGTTGCTGCGACAGAGTTCCAGTATCTTGCCATCCATGAGTTCGATGGCCACAGGGTTGTGCTTCAGTGCGATGAGGTTGGCGCGGTAGCTGTCGGGGAGCGAGTGGCAATGTGCACAGAGCACCATCTTCTCTTTGGGAGGCAATGGGTCGAGCGAGAGCTGGATGGCGGTGATGAAGGCCAGCGTTCCCTCGCTGCCACAGAGAAGGTTGCAGAGGTTGATGCCGTCGGCTATCGCCTCGTCGATGGCGTAGCCGCAAGAACGGCGACGGAGCGAAGTGTCGGGGAAATTGTCGGCAATCAGCTGCCGGACATGGGTGTCATCGGCCCAACCCTTCAGTTGGGCGAGTATCTTGCTTAAAAGCCTGTTGTCGAGGTCGGGGTGCGAGGTGTCGAAATGGGTTCCATCGCTCAGAACACCTTGGAGGGCAATCACATGGTGGCGGGTGCTTCCATAGACCAACGAGTGGGTGCCACAGGAGTTGTTGCCCACCATACCGCCGATACAGCAGCGGTTGCTGGTGGAGGTCTCGGGACTGAAGAAAAGGCCGTGGGGTTCGAGGAACTTGTTCAGTTCGTCGCGCACTACACCGGGTTCCACCCACACCCACCGTTCCTGCTTGTCGAACTGAAGGATGCGGTTGAGATGACGGCTCATGTCCACCACGATACCGTCGCCCACCACCTGACCTGCGATGCTGGTGCCACCGGCGCGTGGTATAAGGTGGGTATGCCGCCGACGGGCTTCGGCAATCAACTCAATAATCTCCTCCTCGTTTTTCGGGTAGGCGACACCCAGAGGCATCTCACGATAGATGGAGGCATCGGTGGCGTATGCTATACGGTGGAGGGTATCGGTGAGGATGTCCATGGGTTTTACGAACAGGAGATGATGTGGTGGATAATCTTTTCGGCTGCGTGCCCGTCACCGAAGAGCGGCGGGAACGACACTGGTTGGTGTGCCAGTTGGGAATAAGCGTCGGTGATGCGTTGACGGTCGGCATCGGCTATGATGCCTGCTTTGTATTGCACTATCTCCACCCATTCGGTTTCGGGGCGCATGATGATGCACGGACGTTCGAAGAAGAAGGCTTCTTTTTGTACACCGCCGCTGTCGGTCATCACCAGCAGCGCATTCTGTTCCATCAAGGTCATCTCCAAAAAAGAGAAAGGCTCCTCGATGCGAATCAGGGGTTCGTTGTCAAGAATCTGTCGGTGCTGTTCGGTAAGTTTGTTGCGGGTGCGCGGATGCAGGGGGAGTATGACGGGAATGTTGTCTTGGTGTGATATGTCCACTAGGGCACGGAGTATCTGCTCCAGTCGCTGTGGGTCGTCGGTGTTGTTGTCGCGGTGTATGGTGGTGAGGATATAGCCTTCCCGTTGCAGAGACAACCTCTTCAAGATATCGCAGCGTTCTGCCGCTACCTGGGCAAAATGGATGCTGTTGTCGTACATCACGTCGCCGCAGTTGATGACCTTGCGGTGAAGGGTTTCGTGTTCGGCAAAAAAACCTTCCTCGCGCAGGTTGTCCACGGCTGTCTGTGTCGGGGCAAAGAGCAACGTGGACAGTTGGTCACAGACAATTCGGTTGATCTCTTCCGGCATATGGCGGTTGTAGGATCGCAGCCCCGCTTCGATATGGAATATCGGCACATGCAGTTTGGAGGCAGCGATGGCTCCTGCCAACGTGCTGTTGGTGTCGCCGTAGAGGATGATGCCGTCGAAATGCCTGTTGGTGAGGATTTCCTCAATGCCAGCAATCATTTTGGCGGTTTGTTCTCCGTGCCGTCCCGAGCCCACGCCGAGGTTGTATTCGGGTTGGGGAATCCCAAGTTCGTCGAAGAATACCTGCGACATGTTGGCGTCGTAATGTTGGCCGGTGTGCAGGATATGCTCGGTCACGCTGTCGGCATATTTATTACTGATGGCACGGCTGACAGCGGCAGCCTTGATGATTTGGGGACGTGCACCAATGACGGTAAGCAAATGCATGGAATCTATTGTTTTGGATGCATTACGTAATCAATGAATTTCTTGGACAGGGTGTGGTATTCGAGGTTTTCGAGGGCGTATCGGCGGCCTTTGGCTCCCATGGCATCGCGTTCGGCAGGCGACATATGCGCGAGAGTGAGGATGGCGTCGCTGACCTGCGTTGTGTTTTCGGCCTCTACCTGTATGCCGCATCCGACACGTTCTACCAAGCTGTTCGGCTCGTCAACGGAGTTGATAATGGGGTGGCCGGAGAGCATGTAGTCTGTGATTTTGTTGAAGGAGGTTCCGTAGCGATGAAGGATACTGTGGATGCCGCCAGCATAGCAGATGTCGAAATGACGTAGCAATTCCGGAATGCTGTCCTTCTTGATGGGTGGCAGGAAATAGAAGTGGGTTAGGCCATATCTCCGGGTAAGTTCCATCAACTCTTCTTTCTGGGGTCCACTGCCTACCATCACATAAGCAATGTCGGTGCGCTCTTTCAAGAGGTTGGCCGCTTCGATGAGCACATGCATGGCGGTGGACTGGGTATGGCCACCGGCAAAGCCGATGACGGTCTTCCCCTCTTTGTGCAGACGGTCGAGAAGTTGTGTGTGTTCTTCAGGAAGTGGTATGCTTTTGCCATCAGCCCATTCTTCCTGCAGGTATCCGTTGGGTACACAGCAGAAGCGGTCTTCGGTGAGCCCGTGGCGTTGCATGTGGGGGAAAGCCTTGTCCAGCATCGAGACCACCATGTCACAGTGGCGGTAAGCGTAGTTTTCGCAGTGTTGCAGCATCATGATGAAAGGATGTCTGCGGGAGTAGCCTCCGATGGTAATCACCGAGAGAGGCCAAAGGTCGTGCACTTCGTAGACAAGTTTGGCCCCGGTGCGGCGGGCGATATATCGGCAGGGATAGATATCGAAAGTATAGACCGACGAGGCGATGACCATATCGGGCTGGAAAGCCAGGAACTCTTTCCGATGCTTGTAGACTTGGGACACGAATTGGAACATGGTCATTACCCGTTTCATGCCGTTTCCCTCATACTGAGCGGTAGGTAACCACAAATATTCGATGCCTTCCAGCACTTCGTGGCCTGCTTG
>Ga0310786_10003545_pt1 | contig 22615 bp, 16 predicted proteins | sample AusTroGonzalo_MG_FD_203881 | JGI IMG/M metagenome (GOLD analysis project Ga0310786, IMG submission 203881) | Bovine rumen microbial communities from tropical cattle in Woodstock, Queensland, Australia - Gonzalo_03 (v2) (version 2) | ecosystem: Host-associated > Mammals > Digestive system >...
TTTGCTTTTTGTCTGTTCCTTTACATTCATATACATTTTCATAATCTGCAGCGCACTCGCAATTTTGTTCGGAGCGTCAATTGCAGTCGGATTCTATTTTAGCAATAAGAAAGTTATCCTTTGTCTCGTTGCGATTCTACTCCTCCCCTGTTCCCTTTTATTACTCACTACTTTTGAGTATTACGAATTGAGGGAGCCTTTCGGCTATATCAAAGACAAAACCTTGCCAGACAGCCTCAGCAACAGAAACTTTGATTACGAGGTGAAGCTAAATCATGCCGATGCATGGGGCAATAACCATTACACAGTCACCATGCGCGGGAAGCACGTGGCGGGTTCAAACGAAGATTCAATCGTTTATTGCAAACAATATAGAATGTGCGCCGGTGTAACATTTATTTTGGAAGATTCGGTAAGCCGAGACTCTCAATCCATACAAGCAACACCACGAAACATCTGCCAATGGGAGCCTTTACCTCAAGAGAAAAAAGAGACATTGCTTCAACTCAGAAAATTGGCAGAAAAATATCGCAGGGAATACAAACTGAGTTTTGCGTTGGACGGATACACATTTGGTATTGATATTTTAGACTTCAAAAAGAAAACAATTCGTTCATTGGAACTCGGGAACGCATCGGAAGAAGTTCCCAACGCACAGGAAATCGTCAATCTTGGACTTACCTTAATTCCGTTCAGCGATTCTGCAGACGTACAGGAAAAATGCAACGACCGTCTGCCACAAATATTCGTAGAAATGAAAATTGATTCGACGCAAGATTCAACAAAGAAAGAAATGCGAAACCCCAAACAACGACGCAGAGCCACGAAGCGTTAGTCATTTTTTTAGATTTGTTGTCGAGGTTTTCCCCACTTGCCGCTCGATTTAGTTGATAATATTCGCCGTCATGGTTTTATGCGCCTACTGCTTGCAGTTTCGGGCGGATTAGATTCTATTTGCTTGGCGCATTATTTTATCGAGAACCGCAAAGCACTCGGGATTGAATGGCTCGGTATTGCGCATGTGCATCACGGGTTGCGCGAAGGAACGGCTGATAGGGATGCCGCATTTGTCGCGGCATTTGCAAAGTCGCACGGGATTCCGTTTTTCTTGAAACGTTTGGATGGTAAAGCACTCAAAGCGGCCAACGGATCGCTAGAAGAAAACGCAAGAGATGCACGGTATAAAGCGCTGATTGAAGTGGTGAAAAGTGCGGGAATGGAGATGCCCGCTCAAGGCGGGCATGACAATAATGATTGCGGGCATGGCAAAGAAATTGCCATCGTGACAGCGCATCATGCGGGGGATCAGTCGGAAACGATGTACATGCGACTCCGTCGCGGAACAACGCTCGCTGGGCTGCGCGGGATTCAAGAAGTAAGAGCACTAGATTCCCTTGTCATTCTGGAGGCTTATAAAGCAGATAGAGTCCATGAAAACTTGATGGATCCTATCATTTCGCTCCAGGATGACAAAAGCTCTGGATCCTTCGGCGAAAATCGTCTTAGAACGAAAAACTCACAACCTCAAAGGGAGCAAAGCGACCGACCTCATACCTCATACCTCATTTTCCGTCCATTCTTGAACGTTACACGGGCGGAGTTGCTTGATTACGCTCGCGAGCACAATCTTACATGGTGCGAAGACGAAAGCAATACCGATGTAAAGTTCGCCCGTAACAGTATCCGCCACCAATTGCTGCCGCACCTTGAAAAAGAAATTCCTGGAGCCACAAAGCAACTCTGCAAAATTGCGGGACTTGCCGACAGAGCGTATGCAAAGGTGATGAGGAAATGCGAGAATGTGTTTGAAGCAGTGCTATGTACGGACATTAAAGAAAGGCGATTCCTGAACAAGTCGGGGATGCCTGTCGCAAATGGGAATATCACTGGATCCTTCACGGCTTCGCCGTTCAGGATGACGATTGCAAAAGGTAATCCTGGAACAGAGTCCGGAATGACATCGTTTATCGCGCTAGACAAGAAAAAACTCAATAAAATTTTGCAGGCACATAAGGATGCAGACCTTTCGGAGATGTTCCGATTATGGCTTTCAGAGAAGGGGTTTCGGTTCCCAATTGGCTTTTTCTACGCGCCCAAGGAACCTGCCCACGTCAAAATACCAGTCCGTTCCGTCTATCGCAGGCGCTCCATCGTCAAAATTCGCCATACGGTCTGGATTTGTGAGTTCAAGGACGCTGAAACCGCTGCAAAATTTGTATCTTGCGAGATGAAAGAAAAGGATTATAATGAATCAACCTAAAAAGCCAACACCTTCGTTCAAGAACAAAAATTTCATTATTGTTCTCATCATGCTCCTCATGCTTTTTGTGATGTTCCCTATGACTGGGAAAGATTCCAGCAAGGACATTACACGCACTGATTTTTTAGCAATGATGGGTGACTCGACAAAGGTCATTACTGAACTTACGCTCCAAAAGACTCCCGATGGCGTGATTATCGAGGGCGCTTACCAAATGACTCCGGAAGAAATCGCCGAGGCCAGAAAGAACCAAAGCGCAATTGCAAGATTCACGCGTTCCGGCAATGAATCGACCAATACCAAGCGTTTCAAGAGCCACATGCTCGAAATTTCGAACGAACAGATTTCAACTTGGGAAACGTTCAAGGGCGTGAAGGTCAAGGTCATTCACGAATCGACCACATGGATTGATACAATCGTCGCGTTCCTCCCTGCTATTTTGCTGATTGCGTTCTTCTACATCATGATGAGCCGTCAGATGGGCGGCGGCGGAAAGAGCCCGTTCTCGTTTGGTAAAAGCCAGGTCCGTCAGTTGAATTCGCAAAAGAAGACGACGTTCAATGATGTTGCCGGTTGCGACGAAGCCAAGCAGGACTTGCAAGAACTCGTTGAATTTTTGAAGGACCCGAAGAAATACGACGCTCTCGGTGGACGCATTCCGAAAGGAGCTTTGCTCGTAGGCCCTCCGGGTACGGGTAAGACGCTCCTCGCCCGCGCTGTCGCTGGCGAAGCTGGAGTGCCGTTCTTTAGCATGTCGGGTTCGGACTTTGTGGAAATGTTCGTCGGCGTGGGCGCATCCCGCGTGCGTGACTTGTTCGAAACGGGCAAGAAGAACGCTCCGTGCATTTTGTTCATCGACGAAATTGACGCCGTGGGTCGCCAGCGTGGTGCAGGTCTCGGTGGCGGTCACGACGAACGCGAACAGACTTTGAACCAGTTGCTTGTGGAAATGGATGGCTTTACCGCTAACGAAGGTGTCATCTTGATTGCGGCAACGAACCGTCCTGATGTGCTCGACAAGGCGCTTTTGCGTCCGGGCCGTTTCGACCGCCAGATTGTGGTGGGCCTCCCCGACCTCAAGGGCCGTGAAGAAATTTTGAAGGTTCACTTAAAGAAACGCAAGGTTCCTCTGGCGCCGGACGTCGATGTGAAGGCGGTTGCCAAGGGAACGCCTGGACTTGCCGGTGCAGACCTCGAGAACCTAGTGAACGAAGCTGCCCTCCTTGCCGCTCGTTTCAACAACAAGAAAGTGACGATGCTCGACTTCGAAGAAGCTCGAGACAAACTCAGCATGGGTGCAGAACGCCGTACGCTCCTCATGACCGACGAGGAAAAGCGCCACACCGCTTACCACGAAGCGGGACACGCCCTGATGACTTTGCTCTGCAAGCACTCGGACCCGCTCCACAAAATTACGATTATCCCTCGCGGACGCGCTCTCGGTGTGACCATGAGCCTCCCCGAACGCGATCAGGTCAGTTACAGTCGCGAATATGCCGAAGAACGCATCATGATCATGATGTCTGGCCGTCTCGCCGAACTCATATTCTTCAACCACCAGAGCACAGGCGCTTCGAACGACATCCAGCGCGCCACAGAGCTCGCCCGCAAGATGGTCACGGAATGGGGCTTCGACGAAGAAATCGGACCGGTCTGCTATAGCCGCGCCGATGGCGAGGTATTCCTCGGACGCGAAATTTCTAAACCGAAGGAAATGTCCGAAATGATGGCCGAAAAAATCGACAACGCCATCAACGGCCTTATCAAACGCATGGACGCAGCCGCCCGCAAGCTCCTTGAAGAAAACAAGGACAAGCTCATCGACCTCGCCGAAGCGCTGTTTGAATTCGAAGTCCTCGACCGCGAAGAAATCGACAAGGTCATGGCTGGCGAAAAGCTCACCGGAACAAAGAAGAGCCGCCAGTACCAGGCCATGGAAGAACTTGCAAAGAAGCGCGAAGAAGAAAACACTCCGCCACCTGACCCGGGTGCACAGCCGCCAGTCGCACCGATTGCCGACGTACAGCCAGTCCCCGCCGCAGGTAACGAAACCGCTACAAACTCTATCAAAGAAACCGAACAACAGTAACCGTAATTATGCTCCACTCTATTCTTGAATCCACTCGCGCAATCTCTTGGAAAATCGGAAACGACACCCTGCCAGCTTCGAGAATGCCGCTTGTCATGGGTATCGTGAATGTTACCCCGGACAGTTTTTTCGATGGAGGAAAGCATAACTCACCCGAAGCCGCTTACGAACATGCAATTTCCCTTATCGCACAAGGGGCTGTTATTCTCGATATCGGCGGCGAAAGCAGCCGCCCGGGAAGCAAACCGGTAAGCGAACAAGAAGAAATTGACCGCGTGTGTCCAGTTGTCGAAGCGCTCGCCCAGACCGCAACAATTTCTGAAGATTTGGACAATCCCGGCTTTAGAAAGTTCTACATCTCGGTCGATACGGTCAAGGCGAAAGTGGCCGAAGAATGCATGCGTCTTGGAGCGCAAATCATCAACGATATCAGCGCCTGCACGATGGACCCGAACATGATAGACACGGTCGTCCGCACCAAGGCAAGCGTTGTGCTGAACCACATGCGCGGTAGCTTCGGCAAGATGCAGCAGGACTTTAAACCGTACACGAATGTCGTGAGCGAAGTTCAAGAAGAACTTATGGCACAAGTGCAAAAGCTCCTCGATGCCGGAGTCGAGCGTGAACGCATTTGCATTGACCCGGGCATCGGTTTCGGGAAAACGGTTCAAGACAACATAGACTTGATGAAGTCCGTCGAAGTCATGCTCAAGGACGGTTACCCCGTCTTGATTGGCACATCGAGAAAGTCTTACATTGGCAAGATGCCAGGACTCGAAACAAGCGATAGACTAATCCCAACTGTGACGGCGGGCATTATCGCAGCACTCGGCGGAGCAAGCGTTATTCGCGTTCACGATGTGCGCGAAGCAAAAGAATCTCTACTATACCTGGAGGCATTGAAGCCCCATGACCCTGTTTAAGCTATTTGGCATTATAGACGTTCGCATGGCTGATATTTTGGACGTGCTCCTCATATCAGTCATTCTCTATTACATCTTTTTGCTGTTCCGCGGAACACGCGCAGCGCAGATGATTTTCGGTGGATTTTTGCTCATCCTCGCATGGCTCATCGCGCAATGGTGGGAACTCCATACGCTCGTGTGGATGCTCAGTAACCTTGCGACGCTTGGTATTATCGCCATCGTGATCTTGTTCCAGCCCGAAATTCGAAGCGCTCTTACCCGAATTGGTCAAAGCGTGAGTAAAGTAGACCTACGAAACATTCTCTTCCACGCCAGCGGCCTCGACGATATTTCCCAGAAAATTTGCACAGCAGTCCAAGATCTCGCCAAGACAAAAACTGGTGCACTCATCGTTCTTGAAAAACGCGTTGGCCTCAAGAACTATGCCGATACGGGCGAACTATTGAACGCTCGCATCAGTGCAAGACTATTACGCGCTTTATTCTTCCCGAACTCCGCTTTGCATGATGGCGCAGTGATTCTCAACTGCAAAGAAATTGTTGCAGCAGGATGTATTTTGCCGATGCCAACGGGTAACGCCGAAGGTGACGCCGGCTATGGCATGCGCCACCGCGCCGCAAAGGCTCTCGCCGCCGAAAGTGACGCGCTCATCATCATCGTCTCCGAAGAAACCGGTAAAATTTCAACCGCCTACAGAAACAATCTGAGACGCGGACTCACGCCCAAAGAACTAAAAGCAGAAATTTTCCGCCACTGGCATGATCTCTTCAACGAAGTCATCGATGAAGAACCCAACGAAGCCGAAAATGAAGCTGTAGAAAATAAAGTCTAGGAAAATTATGAACCAGAACGCAAAACAAACTAACAACACCTCCGATCCGCAGAAGAAAAAGAACGGGAAACGCAATCTCGTCATCTTGATTCTGATGTTCCTTTTACTCGTGTGCCTGTTCATTGTGCAATGCCAACTCAACAAGGTTAAAGAAGAAGCTCTTGCAGAACAGAAGCTCCAAGAATTGGCACTACGCCAGCAGCAGATTCTCGACAGCCTGCGAGCAGAACAGGCCAAGGCAGACAGCTTGAAGGCTCTGGAAGACGCTCGAATTGCCGACAGTCTCCGTTTAGCCGATAGCCTCCGCATCGCAGATTCGCTCGCCAAGGTGCCGCCGACAATCATCAACAAGGATAGTCTCAAGAACTTCCGCGACAGCATCCGCGCCGTCCGTAAAGCACGCAGGGACAGCCTCGACTCTTTAGCAAGACTCGACAGGGCCAAGCAAGATTCCTTGAACAAGGCTCGTCTCGCCGATAGCCTGCGCAATTCGGACAAAGTTCCGCCCACCGCAGAAATTACGCCGCCAGCCGGTCGTTACTACGACCCCATCAAGCTCAAGGTCAAGTGCGACGAAATCAAGTGCAAGACATTCATCTCCATCGGCGATACACTCAATCCTCAAGATGCAAGCAAAGCTATAGACTACAACAAGACGGGTTCCGTATTCTTCCTAGCCGAAGACTCCGTCGGTAACCGCACCGTATGGGAAGAAGCGAAATACGACATGGCAAGCGACAACATCTGCGGCAAGAACGCCTTCCCCGTCCCGGTCAACGGAAAAACTGTTTGCGTAGACGCTTACGAATACCCGAACCAGCCGGATGCAACACCGAAAGACATGGTGAACCAACAAGAAGCGGCCAACATTTGCAAGAACGAAGGCAAGCACCTCTGCTCCATCGAAGAATGGCAAGCAGCCTGCCGTGGCAAGGATGGATTCAAGTTCTCTTACGGCAACAGCTACAAGCAGAGCAAATGCAATACGAACACGAAAGCAGCCAAGAGAAGCGGTCGCAAAACGCAATGCCGCAGCTGGTTTGGCATGTACGACATGAACGGAAACCTCTGGGAATGGACGTCTTCGACCAGCAAGCAGCACCCTGACAAATTCCTAGTCGCAGGTGGCGCATGGAACACCAACAACGAAAGTAGCTGTTCCGTAAGCAAATTCAGCTTCTATCCGCAAAACCAGTACCCGAGTGTCGGTTTCAGATGCTGTAAATAGCCCAGCGTTAAAACAACATTACATAGTTTCACTAACCCAAATAAAAAAAATTATCTAATTTAAAAACATGAAAACAAAACTTTTACTCTCTGCTCTTTTACTTTCGTCCTTTACGTTCTTCGGCTGCAACAATGAAACGCCCAACTATACAGGTTATTGGAAAGGCGAAGCCGACATGATTTTCGAAGTTTTCACGGAAAACAACATCGACTACACCATCAGAAACGTGAACGGCGACCTCACTGCCAAATACGAAGACAACGCTCTCCGCGGCAAGAACTCCCTCAACATGGACATTTTGATGCGCGTGAAGGGCGACTCCGCCTACTATGAATTTGGCGAAGACGAATCTGGCAAGATTGTAACAGGTTACATGAGAATTTCCAAAGACGAATACGACCGGATTTTCAAAGCCCAGTCTGAAGCAAAGGCTAGCTATAACTAATCCGTTAGAAATTTGCTAAAAAGAAAAGCCCCGGACTTAAAGTCTGGGGTTTTGCTTTTATGTATTTGTTTTTGGAAAAATGCCGCGCGGCCTCGATTACTTCTTGAGTGCGGACAAAAATTCCTTGAGGCGGGCATCCTTCGGATTGTCGAAGATTTCTTCGGGCGTTCCGTCTTCCTTGACGTAGCCATCGGCAAAGAACAACACGCGGTTTGCCACTTCGCGGGCAAAGCTCATTTCGTGCGTCACGACAATCATCGTCATTCCAGACTTTGCGAGGTCCTTCATAATCTTGAGTACCTCGCCCACCATTTCAGGGTCGAGAGCACTCGTCGGTTCGTCAAAGAGTATCGCTTCGGGCTGCATTGCCATCGCACGGGCAATCGCCACACGCTGTTGCTGACCGCCAGAAAGCTGTGCCGGGTAATGGTCGGCTCGTTCCAAAAGCCCAACGCGCTTCAAAAGTTCTTTCGCACGATTTTCGGCATCAATCTTAGAAAGGCGACCAAGCTTTACCGGTGCAAACATGATGTTCTTGAGCGCAGTCATGTTCTTGAACAGGTTGAACTGCTGGAACACCATGCCCACGCGTTCGCGAATTTCGGGCTTAGAAACGCCCTTCGCCAAAATGCTCTTGCCATCCAAGAGAATGTCGCCACTCGTCGGATGTTCCAGCAAATTCAGCTGGCGCAAGAACGTCGATTTGCCGCAACCCGAAGGACCGATAATCGCAATCACGTCACCGCGATGGATGTCGAGCGAAATGCCTTTGAGAATCTGCTTGTCACCGTAAGATTTGCAAAGGTCCTTGACCTGGATTAAAGTTTCAGCATTAGCGTTCATTTTTCTTCAACCTCTTTTCAAGTTTTGCAACACAGGCAGAAAGCCCGGCAACAAGAATAAAGTAAATAGCAGCTACAGCAAGGAGCGGGAGCATGGCTTCATAAGTCATACTGCGAATGATATCGCCACCGCGAGTCAAATCGGTAAGGCCGATGTAACCGCAAATGGAAGTTTCCTTGATGAGCGAAATAAATTCGTTCGTGAGTGCCGGGAGCGAGTTCTTGAAAGCCTGCGGGTAAACGATGTGGTAAAGGACTGTGCGGAACTTAAGCCCAAGGCTACGGCCAGCTTCAATCTGGCCCGGATCCACACCCTTGATGCCACTGCGGATAATCTCGGAAACGTAAGCACCGGAGTTCACGCCGAACGCGACAATCGCCACCAAAATCTTGTTGACATTTACCGACGAGAACACGATGTAATAAATGATGAGCAACTGGATCATCATCGGCGTTCCGCGAATCACGGCGAGATAAGCCTTTGCAAACCAGTTCAAAACTTTATAACGTCCGTTAAATTCGTTATTCGTGCGGATTTGCGCAATCACAAAACCAATCAAAATGCCAAGGAGAGCTGCAAAGAACGAAATGATTAGCGTATTGCGAAGGCCTTCGACAATAAACTTCCAGCGAGAATCCTTCACAAAATTCTTGTAAAGATGGTCGCCAAAACTTTCTTTGCTCTGAACATTTTCATCGCCACGAACAATCACGACCACTTTAGAGAGCGTGTAAGGCGTCGTGAAGTTGATGGACTTTTTGCGTTCTTCGGTAACCGTAAAGCCTGCGAAACCGACATCGGCCTTGCCCGAAGCGACCGCATTGATAATCGCATCGAATTCGATATCCTGAATTTCAACCGTGCGGTGCATGTAATCCGCAATGTAGTTGACAATTTCAATGTCAAAACCGACAACTTTTGCGTTCTCGTAATACTCATACGGAGGGAACTGGGCATTCGTCGAAACCACCAGTTTCGGCCCTTCAGTCACCTTCTTTTGATAATGATAATTGCTATTGCGGTTGATGTAGGTATTGAAAAGTGAATCGTAAACGCCATCGAATTTCATCTGCGCAATCGCCTGATTCACAGAATCGAGCAGCGCTTCCTTGCCCTTCGCGACAACGCCTGCATACATCTCTTCGACAAAGACTTCTTCGAGAATACGGAGCGACGGATTCTGTCGCACGAAAGCCTTGGCTGGCTGGTCATCGCTCATGACGGCGTCCACCTTCCCCTGCATCAAGGCCTGCACGGCATCGGCAAGCTTGGTGTAGCGTTCCACGTCAATCTTCGCCGTATCGCCACCGAAGTCCGAGGCGTAAATGTCTGCGGTATTGCCGATCTGTACGCCCACTTTTTTGTGACCGAGATCGTTAATGGAATAAACCCTATTAGGGATAACGCTCTTCGATTCGCCACCGCAAGAAGCGAGCAGAATCGAGAAAAACGCAAGAAAAACGGAAAAAACAAGTTTTTTCATCATTTTGAACCTTAACCAAAATTTAGCCATCAGCTTAGAGTATGTCAATAATTCTTGTTATATTTATCTTATACAGGTTTATTAAAAAAAACTTGTTTTGAGGAAAAACAGATGAAGATTAAAGAGTGTTTTGGGCTTTTCTTGGCATGTGCAACTATTGCCATGGCCGCCACAATTACCCCCAAGAAACCAGTTCTTAAAGACGGCTGTTACCAAATCGGCACCGCCGAGGAGCTGTTCGGTTTTGCAGAAATTTCGAATCAGCGCTCCGCTGGAAATCCAGCCCTCCTTTGTGCCAAACTCACCGACAACATCGTCATCAACAAGAACGTCTTGGATTCTTACGGTGATTTGAATCCTAAAGCGCAAGATCTTGTCGCTTGGACTCCCGTTAGTTTTGCAGGACTCTTTGATGGTAACGGCAAGACCATTTCGGGTCTTTATGTGAACGACACGACTTTAATGATGGTGGGGCTATTCTCAGGAGTTAGTTTCGCCTCCTATGGCGATAGCGCCGTTGTTAAAGATTTCGGCATCGAGGACTCCTATTTTTACGGCAAATATCAGGGAAGTCGGGATCCCGATATAGGAGGTATCTTCGCTACAACAACCGCTACTGATGCCTATATAAAGATTTCTAATTGCTACAGCAATGCGACAATTGAAGGCTGGGGAGTAATCGGTGGACTTGTGGGCTGGAACGGCAGCAAAATGACTATCGAAAATTCCCACAATTCCGGAAAAATCCGCACCAATATTTCAGCCTCCGCAGGAGGCCTCGTCGGTATTTCCTACAACGACACCTTGTTCATCAAGAACAGCTATAACTCGGCCAACATCAAGGGCGGCGGTTCGGCGGCAGGCCTCGCCGTAAGAACTCATGTCGTACATGTGGAAAACAGCTACAACTCAGGCAACCTCTCTAGCAATGAGTCAAGTGTTGCCGGTTTAATCGGCACAATTTATGGAATAGACCGTTACCCTAGAACCCCCGAATATTCAAATATCATCCAATCTTATAACACCGGCAAGCTTTATTCCGCAACCGGAGATATCGGCGGATTAGTCACTAACATCAACGGCACCGAGCTGAACATCATCAACTCGTACAGCGAAGGCGACTTTTCGGATAAATACATAGACTTCCAATACGGCTACGATGGACTTGTCGTAAAAATCAAGGCCAGCGAACTAAATCTCATCAACAGCTTCTATACCCAACAGACTTTTGACTCTACGACAAATCTCAAGCTATATTACCTGTGCGACACCAATTCAACCTGCAACATTATCAACTCCTATGCGCTTTCTGAATCGGGCTACAAGTACGATTATTCTGTCACCAGTAAGGAACTCGAAGACGGTTCTATCGCTCAGTTGCTTCACGACTACAAAAACGGCGACATCGACGGTTCCGTTTGGGGAGAAAATGTCGGTAACGATGTCCACCCCGTATATTCGGGCGAAATCAAATACAATACTGTACAAGCACACATCAACCCCACAATCCCGAAGCTTGTTGACGGATGCTACGAAATCGCAAACGCCGACGAACTCTACGGTTTTGCCGCAATCGTGAACGGCACCGACAGCACCGACGCAAAAATTGACGTTTGCGGAAAACTCACCGACGACATCGTCGTGAACGAACGCCTCATTGTTGGCGATACACTCCTCAACGAAAGAGGCCGCCGACTCGTAAGCTGGGCTCCGATCAACCACTTTGAAGGCGTATTCGACGGACAAGGACATTCCATTTCGGGTCTCTATATCAATCACCCCGGCAGGGACTCCATCGGATTCTTCGGCGTCATCGGAAGAAAGGACATTCCCTCAGAAGTCACCATCAAGAACGTACATCTCAAGGATGCCTATTTCAAGTCTGATTTAGTAGGCGGTTTTGTCGGTTGGCTTCATTGGTCACTTACCATTTCTGACTGTTCTTTCGAAGGCTACCTTAGCGGAAGCTATGCAGTAGGATTTATCAATAGTGCAACCGAATTAGAATTCGCCCGAGATGAAAGAGATTTCATCTCAATCAAAAACTGCCGCAGCAAAGCAATTATAAACGCTTACTCGAGTGCTGCAGGGTTCATTGGCACAGCAGACTATTACAAAAAGGTAAGTATCGAAAATTCGTATAACGAGTCTCAGTATGTAGCCCCAAATGTTTGGGGAGAAGGAGCCGGGTTAGTCGGTTCCATCGTTCGCGGAAACTTAGACATCGTCAATTCTTATAGTTACTGCAAACTTTCTGATGCCTACACCCAAATCGGTTTGGTTCATAGTTTCGGAGAAACCCCTTACTACGGGCCACAATCCATTTCTATCGCCAACTCATTCATCATTCTTGACGAAGCAAACAGCAATGTTAAAAGCAAAGTGCTCCTGAAATCTACCACTACAGCAAATATTTCTATCAAGAATTCCTACTATACTTCAGATACCGCAAGCATTTTAGGAGGCATACTCGCTCCCAGAAGCGACTTTGAAAACGGAACGATAGCCGCAGAACTTCATAACTACAAACTCGATGGAGTTGACGGATCGATCTGGGGCCAAGATGTCGGCACCGATCCCTACCCCACCTTTAAGGGTAAAATTACCGGCTACACGCCCTCTGTCTTGAAACTGACTTTGATTACCTACGAAGGCGATACTGCAAAGTACATTGACCGTTTCGTGCCGGGGCACAAGATTTACCTGCCCACACCCAAACAAAATGGATACATTTTCGCAGGATGGTTTAACAACGATAACTTTGATGGCGACGCGGTGCTTTCAATCGGAACCAAGGAAACAAGCGATGTAACCCTTTACGCCAAGTGGTTTGAAGACAAATCGCTACAGCCTAAGGGCGAATGCTTTGAAATTGCGACCGCAGAAGAACTATACCAGTTCGCACACTACGTAAACGATACCACACGAGAAAACCTTAAAGAAAAAATCTGCGCCAAACTCACGGCAGACATCGTTATCAACACGAATATTCTAACCGGCCCGGAAACAGTCAACGAAGACGCCATCAGCTTTATCAGCTGGACGCCCATCCAGAATTTCCACGGATCTTTCGACGGACAGGGACATTCCATTTCGGGACTTTACTTTAATGACGACAGAATAAGCAAAGTCGGTCTATTCGGAAACGTTTCTTTCGGCGATAACTCCTGGACTCGCGAAGATACGACCTACATCAGGAACCTCACTCTTAAGGAATCGTTCTTTCACGGCGATGATGACGTCGGAGGAATTATTGGTCACGCAACCCATTCCGTTGTCGTTATAGACAATGTTCATAACGAAAGCTTTATCAAGGGGCATCAATACGTTGCAGGCATATTTGCAGACGGCAATTATGTAGCCTACCCTCTTATTACGAATTCCAGCAACAAGGGTTCCATCTACGCCACCCAAAGAAGCGCCGGTGGAATTATGGCAACAAGTGGATACGAGGCACACATCCGTAACTGTTACAACACGGGGCACATCACATCGGGTTACGGAGCCGGCGGCATTGCGACTGGCTTTAGTGGCGATTTCTATAGTGAAATTGATGCCTATTCGACTGTCGAAAATTCCTACAATACAGGAACGATCAGTGGTGGCTCTGGTGCGGGTGGAATTTTAAGCGGTTGCGGCAAATGCAAACTCATCCAGACCGCAAATACGGGAGATGTTTATGGAGATACCGAAGTCGGTGGCTTAATCGGTTCAATGTCTGGCGCCATTTACAATTCGTATAATAACGGAAAAGTTGAAGCAAAGGATAAATTTGGAGGCATTCTCGGAGATGCTAGCAACGTAACTATTGCAAACGTATTCAACACGCAAGCAATAGAAGTTGGTGACTACGACCACGGCGGAGCAATCGGCGGCTATGCATCGTATCTTACACAGAATGTGGCCAACATGTTCTTCATCAACACCGACCCCGACAACAATTTCCAGCAGACTCAAGTTACCGCAAAGGATTTTGCCGACGGTACTGTGCTTAAAGCTTTGCAGGATTACACGGACAGCGTCATTGACGGCAAATGCTGGATTCAGAATATCGGAAAGGACGCCCATCCCATGCTGAAGGGGATGAATATTGTGGCAAAGTCTTCGTCTAGCACAGCAAAGTCTTCGTCTAGCGAAAATGTTTCGTCTTCAAGCGAAACGCCTGCAAGTTCTTCGTCCGAAAAAGTTACATCTAGTTCTTCTGAGACTCCCAAATCAAGCTCCTCAGAGACTCCAAAGTCTAGTTCTTCTGTCAAAAAAACTTCTAGCTCCTCCGAGAAAACTGTATCCAGTTCCTCGAAAGAGCTGAAAACCAGTTCTTCTAGCACGACCACAATTGCCGAAGGGATCGTTTTGGACCTCCGCTACAATCTGGCTGTGGAAAACAGGAACATCTTGATTACGGGCGTTCCCGCCAATACTTATGTTGCCTTGTTCGACATGAATGGAACGCTTGTAAACTGGAAGCTGACGGAATCTAACGGGGCAACGCTTGCCGCACCTCGCTCCGGACGCTACATCGTCCGAATCAAGTCGCACAACCAGAGCGTCATTGTAAAATAACGCAGACGATTAGTAAATCAACTTCATGTCATCAACGATGAGCGTAGCGCCCTCTACGCCTTCGTAGTGGTTGCCATCGGCACTGGAGGCAAAAACCACGCGGATATGGGTCACGGGTTCTTCTCCCGTACCCAGCACGAGGCCGTTATTGATGGCAGACTTATTCGAAGATTCAAGTTTGGTTTTAAGCGCCGAAGAGTTTTCAATTGGGGACCCAGCAAGCGGTTCGCCATACTTGAGCTTGAGACGGAGCGTACGCATTTTGTTTTCGTCCGGCTCGGAAATACTCACGACATCCGGATTTTTGCGACCAGAATTGTCAGCCTTCGTGGAGCGGAACCAAGCTGAGGCCACTAACGTGTTGACATCGGTAGACTTGCGGTTTGCATTCTTGTTGCCCGTGCGGTTTTCCAACAGAATATAGATGTCGCAGCTGTCCCCCTTGCCGTCATAGTTGAACTTGACTTCCATGAATTCCGGGCGAGCGGCAAAAGGTTTGCCAAAATCCAAAAGCTCGTTGCCGTCAGGCCAAGTCTTAGAATTAGCCATCGAAAGCGGGCCCACGCCATTGGGATTAAAGACCGCCGTATAAAGGCTTCCGCTAGCCATTTTAACAAGAGCAGAAACGGTCTTAATTTCAGCACCAATCATGGAGCCCGAAGTCACTTTTTTCGTAGTTTCCACAATTGTGTTGGCATTGCCCCAAATAGAATCCGGAGTCACATCACCGCTCTTCCAGGAGTTGAAATTGGAACCCGGCAACTGATAGCCTGCTTTCACCGAGTAGGTGACGCTTTCGTCGTTTTCATTCGTCACCTTCACCTGAACGCCCATGCCAAAATCGTAGGACTCGCCCACGCTCACACTGGCCGAAGCACCTTCTGAAAGTTCTAAAGCAGAAAGTTCAAGAGAAGTCAAGTCCGTGCGGAAATCAAGATTGTCCACGTGAATGGACTTGCTTTCTTCGTCGACAACTGCAGCCCGCCCTGCGATCGAAAGCGCAAGGATTTTTGGAGCAGGAGAAGTCGTAGAATTGCTAGAAGTGAGAACTGTTACGCTACTTGAGGTAGGCTTCGAAGCAGAAGAGCTAGACGCAGCAGATGCCGCAGAACTGCTGGATTTAGCAACGACCGCGGAACTGCTAGATTCATTTTTTGCAGAACCGCTAGATTCACCGGACTTTGCAGAACTTGAAGAAGCAGAAACCACCGCAGAACTAGACGAAGCTTTTTTCGAAGAGCTTGATTCACGAGAATCGCCGCCCTTTGATTCACTGGATTTTGAGCTTGTCGAACTGCTTGATTTTGCAGCAGAACTACTTTCAGGTTCCACATTCGGGATATTAAACGTCAATTGCCAAATTGCCTTCTTGCCACTTTCAGAAATAACAACAACATAAACAACATGGTTCGACGGTATTGCAATTTTATTGCCAGCCTTAATTGCGTTCTCTGAAACAGCCACCTTTTCGGCAAGCGAATCTAATTTCAGAGAATCCGTCGAAAAATCATCCACCTTACTTTTCACCAAGCCAAGCGTTGCAAAATGACTCATATCAATGGATTCAACTGTCACAGAATCCCATGTTCTAAGTGATTCCGGCGGAGCCACCAAATCAAATTCCATGCGATGTTCATCCGTGTAAACCGCAGGCGAACCATCCTGTTCAACAACCGCAATATCACTCAACACGTGATAATCCGAAGCGCCAAAAGTATCGTAATCAGCGGAGCAACCGTTCAAAGAAATGAGCGAATAAACGGCGCAAGAACACATCGCAAAAACTTGCCAAAAAACTTTATTCTTAAACGACATAACAAGCTCCTAGAAGAAATAGACTAGCGAAAAATCAAGTGCCAGCAAGTTTATCTTAAAATTCACTACGTTGTAAGAAACTTCACTGCGAGATTCCCCATTTTCTTCGACAACCAACCACGAAGAATTCAAGCCCAAGAGACCAACCGATGTTTCGAATGCCAAGCGGTCAAGCACCATAATGCAAAGGCCCGGATTGATACCAAACTTGAAAGTCCATCCGTGATTTCGCGTTTTCGAAATATCCTCGCCATCATCCGATTGCGAAATTCCGTAAGAATATTCCACCGTCAGCGAAGTTTCATTAAAGAAGTATATCGTTTTCGAATCCAAAACCTTCAAATAATTTTTGAGGAATGGTTGCACAAAAAATCCATTGCTCACATACTTGCGGTGTTCTTTGATGTCTGCCAAATCTTCAAGAATCGAATAGTCGACATCGACATAAGTGCGACTGAAACCGGCGCGCAATCCAATCGCCATGGCATCACGAACAAAATATCCGCCAAAAGCCTCAGCCGTAAACGTGTAACCTTCGGCCTTGTAAATATCGCCAAAGAGAATGTTCAAAGCGTCTTCGTCAGAATTGCCCTGGAGCAAAAAGAGTGTCGCACCCGTGAGAAAATTTCCACGATGAATCGCTTCATCTTCTTCGACAGGGAAAAGGCTACCGAGAAGCCCACCTTTTTTCGCGGGTGCCGAAGTTTTCGATTCCGTTGCAGGCGCTGGAGCAACCGAATCCGCATCCGCTTGATTTTTGAAAACAACCGTACCAGTCGGCATTTCTGCAAAAATTTGCACCGTAAACGCTAACAGAACAACAAAAAAAAGAGGCCTAATTTTCATAGGCCCAAAGATAAAAAAATGATCCAAAAATCCAAATACTACAAAAAGTGTAATTTTCAGGATTGGAAAACCATCACCTTCTAAAGAAGTTCACGTTGAACCAGCCTTTTTTGCCATCTTCGGAGAGTGTGATGCCGCAGGCGACGGTTTTGTAGTTGCCTTTCATGTTGAGGTAATGACCAATGTAGGGATAGTCTTCGTCCTTATTCGGGTCGCGCTCGCCGCTTGTCACAAGGGCTTTTTCGTCTTCCCACATCATCTTGAGGTAAGCGTCCGAGACTTCGACGGCGGTTTTGCGCCAAGACGTGTTGAAGTTCGGGCCGCTGTTCTGAGCACCTTCGCCGCAATCTCCAAAGTGACCATGAGCTTTATTTGAGGCGAGGTCATCGCCAGCCTGTTTGTCAGTGCAGGTTTGCTTTTCTTCGGGTGCAAGGGTCAAAGGTTCCAAATTTTCTGTAGCGCGATATTCATTGATTTTGTCGAGGCAAGCCTGTCGCCAGTTCTCACTGAAGAAAGAATTGCCTGTAGAAGACGACGAGACCGAAGCCTTTTCGGATGAAGAACTTGAAGTTTGTGCCGAGGACGAACTTGCAGACTGTTTTGCAGAAGAGGAACTCGAAGTCGTTTTAGCCGATGACGAGCTTGCGGTAGATTTAGCCGACGACGAGCTCACTGTTGATTTTGCAGATGAAGAAGTTCCGGACTTTTTCGAGGATGAACTGGCCGCAGTCTTGGCCGAGGAGCTGGATGTTGCCGCAACAGAAGACGAGCTTGAACGCTTTTTTACGCTAGAAGAAGATTTTAGAAGATCGGATGGAACGGGATGTTCATTTCCATCTTCATCATACATCACATACGTCACGTCGCTAGAGCTATCGGAGCATGCTGAAAAAGCAAAAACCAAAGACGCAATAGCGGCCAATTTTACGAAAGAAACTGTTCTAAATAAATTAAACATCATAATAACCCTTTACATTATTTTTTTAACAGATAAACTTCATTAAACCATTCGACTTCACTCAGGAATACAAGAGCGCCGGTGGATTCGATCGCCAGACAAGTCTGTCTCCAGAATGACAGGGCTCCATAACATCAATATTAACTTTATTTTTGCGGTTTTAGTCACGCTCTGCCATGAACCACCCTACTATCTACCCCTATATTTTACTATTTTTGGCGCCATGCTTAATGTTTCTAATGTCAGTCTTCAATATGGTAGCCGCGTCCTCTTCAAGGAAGTGAACCTTTCCTTCAAGCGCGGCAATTGCTACGGTGTTATCGGCGCAAACGGTGCCGGCAAATCCACATTCCTCAAAATTCTTTCGGGCGAACTCGAACCAAACACGGGTGAAGTCACGAAGGACCCGGGCGAACGTATCGCCGTCCTCAAGCAGGACCACTTCGCCTACGAAAACAACACGGTTCTCGAAACTGTGATGATGGGTTTCCCTGAACTTTATGAACTCGGCAAGAAGCGCGACGAACTTTACGCACTCCCGGAAATGACCGACGAACAGGGCATGCAGGCCATGGAAATCGAAACGCGCTTTGGTGAAATCGGCGGTTACGAAGCCGACTCCAATGCAGCGGTGCTCCTCAAGGGCCTCGGCATTCCTGAAGAATTCCACTACAACTTGATGTCTGAATTGGACGGCGGTCAGAAGATTCGCGTACTCCTCGCCCAGGCCTTGTTCGGCAACCCGGACATTTTGCTCTTGGACGAACCGACGAACCACCTTGATTTGGAAACCGTCGGCTGGCTCGAAGATTACCTCGAACGTTTCGAAAACATCGTGATCGTGGTGAGCCATGACCGTCACTTCTTGAACGCGGTCTGCACGCACACTTGCGATATCGACTACGGCAAAATCAATATTTATGGTGGTAACTACGAATTCTGGTACGCCGCAAGCCAGCTCGCCCAGAAACAGCGCAAGGACCAGAACCGCCGCGCCGAAGAAAAGATCGAAGAATTGAAGGCGTTCATCCGCCGATTCGCTTCGAACGCCGCCAAAGCCAAGCAGGCCACATCCCGTAAGAAGCTCCTCGACAAGATGACTGTCGAAGAAATGCCGGCCTCCAGCCGTAAGTTCCCGTGGGTGAACTTCAAGATGGACCGCGAACCGGGCAAGATTGTGCTCGAAGTCAAGAACGCCACGGTCGATGGCGGCGACGGCATCATCTGCAAGGGCCTCAACTTCTCGCTCGGCAACCAGGACAAGGTCGCTCTCGTCGGCGAATTCGACACACTCAAGACTGCATTCTTCCAGCTCATTGCCGAAGAAATCAAGGCTCCGGATGGCGTGCTCAAGTGGGGCAACACCATCAGCTACAACTACTTCCCGAAGAACAACGACGCATACTTCAAGACGGACCTCTCCCTCGTGGATTGGCTGCGCCAGTACAGCAAAGAACAGGACGAAACGTTCATCCGCGGATTCCTCGGCCGTATGCTCTTTACCGGCGAAGAAGCCCTCAAGAGTGCAAACGTGCTCTCCGGTGGCGAAAAGGTGCGCTGCATGCTTTCGAAGATGATGCTTTCGAACGCGAACTGCTTGCTCCTCGACGAACCGACGGCTCACCTCGACTTGGAAGCCATCACCGCATTGAACAACGGTCTCAAGGCATTCCAGGGCCCGGTCATCTTCTGCTCTCAGGACCATGAATTTGTCCAAACTGTCGCAAACCGCGTTTTGGAACTCACGCCGAACGGTGTTGTGGACCGCAGCATAACCTTCGACGAATGGCTTGAGACCAAGAAGACGAAGAAGAAGTAAAACAGGTATGAGGGCGGGCTACGCCCTTTGAGGTATGAGGTTATGAGCTTTAAAGCAGATTGAACAAACTTCATAATCTCAAGCCTTGTGCAACAAGGCGACCTCAAAGCAAAGCGTGCTCAAAGCGCTTCAGCGCGACCTCACAAGCTCAAACATGCACCCGATTCGGCATTTCATCACGATTACCAAGCACAAGAACGAGGTCATGAGACTTTGTTTTAAAGCAGGTATCGGGTTGCAGGGGCTGTTACACGATCTTTCGAAGTACAGCCCCACCGAATTTATTCCGGGCGCAAAATACTACACAGGCAAGGAATCGCCAAACAACGGCGAACGCCGCGATACGGGCATGAGCCTCGCATGGATGCACCACAAAGGGCGCAACAAGCACCACTTTGAATTCTGGTACGATTACGATATGAAGACTAAGAAGATCGTGCCGATGGACATGCCCGACCGCTATATCAAGGAAATGTTCTGCGACCGCGTGGCCGCTTCCAAGACGTACAGCAAGGAAACGTACACGCAAGAAGCGCCGCTCCTTTACTTGACGAAAAGCACCGCCCACGAGAAGATGACAGAAACGACTTACAAGAAGTTGCTGTTTTTGCTCAAGAAACTCGCAAAGGATGGCGAAAAAGAAACGCTTAAGTTTATGCGGCATTGCAAGGAACTGCCGACTGAGTAAAGCTTAGCTTTCGAACTACAAGAGCCCTTGCGACAACTAGCGCAAAAAAGTATATTTAAAGGAGATGCCCGCTCGGAGGCGGGCATGACATTAATGAACCGCGATTGTTCGCGGCAACACTTGAACGGAAAGGCAAATTATGGAACTTGGAAGAATCAACCGCGCTCGCGTGGAATCGATTACACCGCAAGGTTACTACCTCGAACTTGAAACCGGCGGAAGCGTGCTCCTCCCCGGCAATCGCAACAAATTCACACTCGTCGAAGGCGAAATCATCGACGTGTTCGTCTATACGGACTCCGAAGACCGCCCCATCGCCACGCTTGACAAGCCGCTCGCGCAAGTGGGCGAATTCGCCGTGCTCACTGTAAAAGAAGTGAACCGCGTCGGCGCATTTTTGGACTGGGGCCTGAACAAGGACTTGTTCCTCCCCTTCAAGCAACAGCTCGGCGAATTGCAGAAAGGCGACCGCTGCGTTGTATTCGTGCTCGAAGACGAAAAGAGCGGACGCATCATCGCCACCGAAAAAATCAAGAGCTTTATTGACCCGGACACAAACGACTTACACATTGGTCAGCGCGTTGAACTCGCCGCTTACGAAGTCACACCCAATTACGTCGATTGCCTCGTCGATTACCGCTACACGGGCCGCATCATGGTGACACCCGGCATGGAACGCATCTACATCGGCGACACGATGCCGGGATTTATCCAGCGCTTCACGAGCGACGGAAAGATTACGCTCAACTTGACTCCGGTTGGATACAAGGGCATGATGAAGAGCGAAAGCCCGAACGCCATTTTGCAGAAGCTCGAAGAAGCAGGCGGATTCCTCCCCTACGGCGACCACACCGATCCGGAAACCATCCGTCGCGAATTCGGCATGTCCAAGAAGACGTTCAAGAAAATCATCGGCGCGCTCTTCCGCGAAGAAAAAATCGTCATCGAAGAAGACGGAATTCGAACCGTTTAATTCACCTTAAAAATTCCAGCTTACCACACAGCTGTAAATGTGTACACGAAAAGCCCCAGTTATTTAACTGGGGCTTTATCGTAAGAGTGAGCGCTCTACAGAGTTTGTTTACTCGATTCTAGCGCGAACGGTTAGGTGTGAGCGTCAACCCATTCAGCGTTCTTCTTGCAAGCTTCGACAGACTTGTCGAAAGCAGCCTTTTCTTCGGCACTCATCTTGACTTCGATGATCTTTTCGACACCGTTTGCACCAACGACAACCGGCACGCCGCAGTAGAGGCCCTTCACGCCGTATTCGCCATTGAGCATGGCAGCGCAAGAGAACACATTCTTCTTGTCGAGGAGGTAAGCTTCAGCCATGTGGATAGCAGAAGTTGCCGGGCTGTAAAAAGCAGAACCGCGACCGAGGAGGTTCACGATTTCGCCACCTGCACCAGCAGTACGCTTTGCAAGTTCAGCAAACTTTTCCTTGCTCATGAGCTGAGAAACCGGGATACCGCCGACAGAGACGCATTCCATGATGGAGACCATCGTGTCGCCGTGGCCACCCATAACGAGAGCCTTGACGTCTTCGACGGAAACGCCGAGTTCGTCAGCGACGAAGCAAGCGAGACGAGCAGAGTCGAGCACGCCAGCCATACCGATCACCTTGTTAGCCGGGAGGCCGGACTGCTTCTGCATGTTGTAGACCATGGCGTCGAGCGGGTTCGTAATAACGATTACGAATGCATCCGGAGCGTTTTCCTTGATAGCTTCAGCAACAGTCTTGATAACGCCGCAGTTCTTGTCGAGGAGGTCGTCACGGCTCATGCCCGGCATACGCGGGAAACCAGCGGTAACGATAACGA
>Ga0310786_10003546_pt1 | contig 22611 bp, 19 predicted proteins | sample AusTroGonzalo_MG_FD_203881 | JGI IMG/M metagenome (GOLD analysis project Ga0310786, IMG submission 203881) | Bovine rumen microbial communities from tropical cattle in Woodstock, Queensland, Australia - Gonzalo_03 (v2) (version 2) | ecosystem: Host-associated > Mammals > Digestive system >...
CAGCGAATCGTCGCTGATGACGGGGATTCCTTCTGCGATGAGCCTCTCGGCGATGGCTGCGCCTTCGGCGTTGCCTCTGACGAGGATGGCGATATCGCTGTGATGCGCACCCTGAGCGACGACCTGGCGGATAGAGCTCACCACCTCGGAGAGTTCGTCGTCGGCAGTCTCGACGAAGCGGATATCGACCATGCCGGGAGCTCCGTCCTTCGTGCGGGGCTGCTGGATGACATCACCGTAGATGGAGCGGACGCTGTCCAGGGCGGCGGGGTTGTTCCCCACCAGGCGGTCGATCTCCGCCGCGGCGTAGGGGAAGAAGTCATTGTTGAACTTCACCACCTCGCGGCAGGTGCGGTAGTTGCCGTCCAGTACCGTGATATCCTCGGCCGGGACGTGGAACTGCCTCTGGAGCCGGCTGTCCAGGAGGTCCCACTGCGACCCTCTCCATCGGTAGATGGATTGCTTGACGTCGCCCACGACCAGGTTGTCCTTCCCCTCGGCATCGCTGTTCTGGAGCAGCGGGAGGAAGTTGTCCCACTGGATGCCGGAGGTGTCCTGGAACTCATCCAGGAGGAAGTCCTCGAAACGGACACCGAGTTTCTCGTAGAGGAAGGGCGTGTCCGTCCCGTCAATGATATCGTGCAGGATGGTGTTCGTGTCCTCGATGGAGATGACACCGCGTTCCTTCTGAACCTCAACGAAAGCCTTCCGTAGTTCACCGGCCAGGCCGAGTCCGTAGATTTGCCCGTCAATGGTCTTCGCAGTGGCGTATTCCTTATAGGGTACCTCGAACAGAGCCGTGAAAGCCGAGAGGGGCCCATCGAGCACCTCGATGGCCATGGGCAGGAGGGATGCTTTCGTCTTGGGGAACCATTTCTCAGGATCCGCAGCCTTGTCCATGAAAGACGGCGTGGGCGGGACGATAAGATCGCGTTCGCCGACGGTGGTGTAGTCGTAGATAGCCTTGAGGAAGCCCCTGTTGGTATCCCCGGCGCTGAGGCTGCTCGCATTCAGAGCGGAGACGACTGCTTCGGCCGCCTCCTTGACGGATGCCGTGAAGTGGGTGACGATGGTCCGGCATTCCTGACGGAGCTCCTCGAGGTTTTCCTGGGAAAGGAGGATATCGCGGGTATCCTCCGCGACGATGCTCGTTGCGAGGTCGCGGAGACGCTTGTCGAGGGTGAAGCGTCCGGTGGTCTCCAGATCGCTCCTCACCCCGCGGATCACCCAGTCCAGGAGGGGCCGGTTCTGCGTGGAGAGGTTCTCCATCACGCGGTCCACGGCCTCGTCCACGAGCGAGTCCTTGTCCAGCTCCACCTGGTAGGAGGTAAACTGGCCGATCTCACGCGAGAAGGCGCGCAGGGTCTGCTGGAAGAACTTATCAATCGTGGAGACGGCGAAGCTGCCCCAGTCGTGCAGGATGCCGGTCATCATCGCCTCAGCCTTGCGCTTGGCATCGGCTCGGGTCGCGAGGACCGAGGGCACGAGAGCGTCGATGTAGGGTGAGTGGTCGGGATCCGTGGCGAGCGTGTAGAGTTCGCGAAGGATGCGCCGCTTCATCTCGTCGGTTGCCTTATTGGTAAAGGTCACGGCGAGGATATGCCGGTAGGCATCGGGGCTGTCGGAGCTCAGCAGAAGGCGGATGTATTCCTTGGCGAGGTTGAAGGTCTTGCCGGAGCCGGCGGAGGCCTTGAGGATTTTCATGCTCATAGGACAGAGTGATTATTGATTCTTGGGTTCTTCTGTTTCGTAGTAAGTCCCGCACCAACCGTCCGCATCATCAAGCAGAGAGATGGCCATCCGACGGTCTTCGGCAGTGGAGAAGGAATATGTTTGAAAAGATCCTTCCAAAGCGCCTTCTTTGAGCTTCTTCCGGACCGTACTCATCTTGAGCCTGGACGCAAGACTCGACGCTTCTTCGCCGAAGACGACATGGAGCTTGTAGGATTTAGTGCTTGCCATAGTAGGTTAATTTGATTGAAGAATAATAAAAGGGGGCGGCCTGTTTCACCGCCAATAGTGGTCGGAGAAACAGACCGTCCCCTGTGTTTGTCTTATTAGCGCTCGGAGAGGACCACGCCCTCTCCTTCGGGTTCAAGCTCGCCTCCGTCATACAGACGGATGACTGTTTCGAATACCTTCACGACCTCCTCGATGACATCCGGGCGGCAGTCGGAGAGCGAGCAGAAGTCGTTTTCACCTTCCCCGCTGAAGGAGATGGAGGGCTCGCCATCAGGACCAAGGTAGATCTCGTCGAGGGTCATCGCATCGAGATGTCCCGGATAGGACTCCGAGGTGCGGATGACTGGGGCGGAGATGACATTCCCACTGGTTGCTTGCTCTGCCTCCCAGAGGCGAACGGCACTCAGTCGCCGGTTAGCAAAGACCGTCTTGATATAGGTGGAAGCCTTGTAGACGAGAAGGTCACGAAGACGTTTGCAGTGAGCAAGGACGTCGTTGTAATCCTGCAGCATATCCGGCTCTTTCATTTTACCTTCCATATTACTTTTTATGATTATATTCCCAACCTTTGTGATTGTCTTGTATGTTGTTTGGAAGGATTAGCAATGAGAAACGCCAGCTTGAGGCATAAGAGGCGAATCGACCTCCTTCGCAAGCACCTTGACGCTGCGGGCTCTCACCTCTGTTGTAATGCGTTCGGTGCCTTCGCCGTCTATATAACGTAGCGTACGAATACTACCTTCCACTTCTACGATGGCTCCCTTCTTGACGTCTTCGGGAACGATAGTTTGTGTTTTCGTGTTCCAGGCGCCGACATTGAACCAGGTGGGGTTGATATAGTTGTTCCCTTCCCGATCACGGTATGTTTCCTCAGTGACAACGCTAAAAGAAACGGCCGTGACATTATTTGCAGGGGTATCATTGCGTCTTCCGACGATGCCACGGATGATAATTTTGTTCAAGAATTCCATTTTGACGATTGTTATTGTTATGATGAATTATTGTTAGCTCGTAACCTCAACCAGCCCCTTCCCCGCTTTATGCAGGAACTCTTCTATTCCAGCGTACTTGATAACCCGTGTCGCCGCGCGTTCTTCCTCGTCGTAGTAGTCGGGATAATCGCCGAATGCCTTCCGGAGGCTGTCCTTCGTCAGGGCAGCCACTGGTGTCGATTGTCCTTCGGGATTCAGGAGCAGGCCACGGGCATCGGAGCCGGGCACCCGGTTGACGGTGGCCAGTTCGACGCCCTCATGCCATTCGCTCTGCTGGAAGTAACCGATACTCCGGCCATCGCTGAAGAAACCCCAGCTGCGCTCCTCATCCTCCGGGACGAAGACGCGGAAGCCGAGGCCGCGGATGACGGCCGCAGAGCGGAGCAGGGGTTGTCTGAGTGGGTTCATAGGGGTTGAGGATTTGTTGGACGTGTCAGAAGAGGGTCCTTACCGACACCTCTGAAAGGGAAGGGAGCATCTTCGCCGTCCCTTCGATGAACAGTTGGTTGGTCCCTACATGTCGCATGTCCGATACTCTTCCCGGCAGGCAGTAGACGGGGATATCCAGGGAGGCCGCGTAGCGGGCCGTCATGAGGGAGCCGCCCCGGGCCTTGGAGCAGGTCACGATGACCATATTGCTCATCAGGGCGATGGTGCGGTTCCTATCGAAGAAGTTGATTGCCATCGGAGCGGTCTCGTCGGGGAACTGCGTCAGGATGCCTGAGCCGGGGCTGCGAAGGATTTCGCTGGCCAGCTCCTTGTTCTTGTAGGGATACACCGTATCCAGTCCGGTAGCGACGACAGCGACCGTTGGGAGCCCGTACTTGAGGGCGCATTGATGCGCGGTCGTATCTGTCCCACACGCCAGACCGGAGATGATGACGGGCTTTGCGTCCATTCCCTCACATTGCTGGGCGATCTCGCGGATGACCGTTTCCGTTTCGCTTCTGTCCTCGGGCGAAGGATCGCGACTGCCGATGACGGCGATACGGGGTACGTCGGTGTCCAGAAGGGCTGACAAATCGCCAGATAGGCGGCAGTGGGAGAGGTCATTCATGGCCCAGGGTGTTTTTTTGGCCGCATCCGTGCGATCATGGAAGACAAACTCCCAGTCCATTGTTCCGATGTTAATCTCGTGTATCATGATGGATAGATTTGAAGGTTGGCGGTTTAGACGTTGGTGGCGGCGAGTGAACGGATTGCTCCGATATTGGTGATGAGGATATCCGCCTGGACGCTCTTGATGTCGGAGGTGCAGAACCGACGCCATGCGTGACGCTGGACGTCGAAGTAGTTGAAGTGAGCGCCGTCCGGTTCATTGGAATGCCCGTTATCTGGTTGCTCGTTGCCGTTCAGCAGACGGATGACCTCGGGGTTACGCGTGCCGTAGGCGACGCGGATTTCGCCGTTCTGCTTCACGTAGCAGAACTTCGACACCCCGATATACGTTCTGTCGCGGATCTGCGAGATGATGAGTGTCTTATTCAGGGCTTCACGTTCGTCCAGGTCCTCAAGCAGCGAGTCCTCGATGGTGCTGAGCTCCCGCGTGTTGATGTGAGTCGGCACCCTGGGAGCGAGACTGGCTCCACAGGGCTGTGTCTCGATGGGGGCTTGCTCCCGAGGTGATGCTTGAGCCGCTGACACCGTATTAGCTTGCAGGGTATGGTATGCTTCCATCATGGCATCGTCCGCTTGTTGGAGATTGTGACAGCCGATACCGTGAACTAGATATATCTCACCTTCGGTACGGTAGAACTTCGTCTCGTTGCGTTTGTACAGACCGAGCTTCGTGTAGTGGGGGTTGTCGCTCGTCAGCTTGACGCCGATTACATCACCACAGCTACAGCGGCAGGCCTTGCCGTTCTGCGCGTTGGGGAGCTGCACCTTCAGGGTCGGGTCAACTGGCTCGTGACGGTGGCTCTGGTTCACGTAGGTAAACTGACCGGGAAGAGGATGCACAACAGTACGGTATTCGTGGGAGGCGTTGTGCTCACGTTCAATCTTGAAGAAATAATACGTAGTCATGATGCGGTATGTTAAGACAAAAAGATCTCCCGTCCGGGAAATCCGTTCGGATTCGATACGGATTCCACAGACGGGAGATTCTTTCGAGATGCTGTTGATGGTTAGACTTCGCGGTCGCCATCGCCAACGGTCGTCGGATCTTCAAGCGTTTCCGGAGCTTCCAGCTCTTCGGTGAAGGCTTTCCAGATGGCGTCGATGGCCTGGGGTTCGGTGAACACGCGGAAGCCGCTCTGCGGCACGTCGCGGATGGCCTTCATGTAACCCTTAGCCGCACTGGGGAGGCACAGGACGGTCTTCTTAACGGTCAGCTCGTTAGTGCGGCCGTTGCGGCGAAGCTCGCGGATGTAGTCGGTGATTGCCTGGATGTTGTTGCCATCGGGGTAGTTCTTGTCGGTATTGGCGTACACCAACACGGTGTGACAGAAAGAGAGGCAGTACTTGAGAATCTTCACGCACTTGTCCGTGAAGAACATCTTATCGTTGGCGTAGTCATCGACTCTGCCGCAGGGGTCGAGATTCTCGCCGTCAGCGGAGACCTTGATCAGGGAGCTCCTGCCTTCGCGGGGAACGAGTTCGATGGTGATGATCATATTGTGGATGATTTCGGCGACACCGTACAGGCAGCGGAGGATCTTCAGAGCCGGGTCAGCGTACAGTTTCAGGGTCAGGGTGTCGACATTGTCTTCGTCTTTCCTGAAGTCGAGCTGCAGTTTCTTCGGACCGTCCTCGGAGGTGAGGACACGAATGCCGATGAGGGTGCCGGTGAGGGTACTGTTGGTGATGTTCTCTTCCTTGCAGAGGAACTTACCATCTTCCATGATGAATTTCATGATGAACAAAGGATTAAAAGTTTGTAATAAAAGGAATTGGATTCGGGCTCCCTTTCCGGTAGCCTCGTTCTCCGGGGCGTCCGGGAAGAGAGCCTGCGAGAGTATTTCTCAGTTAGCCGTGATGTACGAGAGCGCGGTATCGCTGTTCGAATAGGTCCCCGATCTCCCCTATCTGGCCGGAGACGGCCACAGGAGCGGAAGGTCCGATCTGTTTGCGGGGACCAACCAGCGGGATGGCGGAAGAGGAGCAAGTCTTTTTCGCCTTAGTGGTCTCCTCCAAGTCTTTGTAGGGATCGAACCCGATCGTAGTTGAGAACGTGTTCTGGGGTTGCCAGAGGGTATTCGAGAAGTAGATCTTCCCACGAAGCCCGGGGAACTGTTTCTTTTCGAAGGGCTTCTCCCCGGCGACGAAGTACACGTGGCCGTCCTTATCCATGACGGCGAACTTGTTGTTCGTCTTTCCGATGACGGCCTTGGCCATCCTCATGGCATACTCAAAGCCGCACCCAGCGACAGCCGGCAGGAACAGATCGCGGAAGAAAGTCTCCGAATCAGTCATGTCGTCACGGTTCGGGATGGACAGGACGCCGTTGTGAGTGAATGCGAGGGTCCCGTCGGTCCAGCAGTGGCAGTTCTCCACTTTCTTGGAACCGTGGGTGGCCAGACGGGCATGAAAGAGCATCGCCGTCACGATGGGATCGAGCGTCTCGGCGAGTTCTTTATACTTGGACATGGCCTCGGTGGGGTTCATCGTCTTGAAGGTCATCAGCTGTCCGTTTTGATTCCACGCAATCGAAAAGCCGTCAGAATTGCGCTGGATGCACTTTTCGATGACCTCCAGCGGGGCGAAATCGCTGCCCTTGCACTTGCAAACTATTACGCACATATCTGTGTATGGATTATTCATTAAACAATGGGAGGGAGGGCGGAGCGCTACCGCTCGTCGTCCACCTGGAAGAAGTACGCCACAGCAGGGTATTCGCGGCACACCTTGTTGAAGAAATCGTCGAAGGAGAAGTGGGCCGGGTGCGTCTCCTTGCAGTACAGGCACATCTGTTCCCACCAGGTGCAGATGGCGGCGAGGCGCGTCTTACTGATGCGGCCGTCACCCTTGCGAAACTCGATGGTTCCGTAGTCATTCCAGTGTTTGAGGTTAATGTCAGCTCGCTGTCCCTCGCATTTGTTTTTGACGCCTACGCTTATCAGATTGAAGCAGCGCTCGTTTTGGCAGATTTTCTCAATGCCAAACATGCTGGCGAAGTCGCCGATCTCCGTGTTAGGTTTTTCATCACTATAACCACGTTCACGGCCGCAGATGATGACGTTCTTCCGGTGTGCTTCCTCGTTTTCTTCGATGAAATAGGTATAGAACGTCAGGAGCTTATTCAGATTCTTCTCGCGTTCGTTCTCGTTCGCTCCAAGGATTTCCTTAGAGATATGGACATGCAGACCCGTGGTGGAGTGTCCCTTGGAGACGGCAAGCTTTCCGAGCTTAGCCATCGGTTCGGCCCAGAAATCGACGCTGGTGGCATCGCACGGGCGCAGGGGGATGGTCTTGATCTCGACACCGAGGCCGGAAACGCCGTGGATGGACTCGCTAAGAGATCCGTCCTTCTCGCACTGGAACCAGTTCGTGCGCGCTCCGCAGATGCTATCCTTGGCAGCAGAGCTGTTGGCATACACCTCCAGCTCAACACCGATGCGGTAAGGCTTGTCGTTATTCAGTGGTGTATTGAACGAGTGTACACGCTGATTGTGGTGATATTCGGAAAAGCCGCTATAGAGCTCGCGCTGTGTATAGGCCGATTTGATGAGGACACCGCCGATAGCCGCGGCAGCATGCGACTCAACGACGAACAGGTCGTCGAAGACCACCGAGAAGACGCCGCTGTTGTCCGTGAACACCTCGTCCCCGAGGATGACCCGGTAGTTGCTGAAGACGCTGTCCGTGCGCAGGCGCTCACTGATAAGGAGCGTCTCGTAGCTGTCATAGGCACTGCTGATGGAGATCTGTACAGCCTTGATACCACCCGTTCCCTCGCTTCGGATGGTCAGGTCGTTGAAGGTGAGCCCGCTTGCTGTAGTATCCGGTCTGATGGGAAGATTGTCCTTCCAGACCAGGGACCAGTGAGCGATGTCGCGATGGTTCTCGAGAGTGTACTTCACAATGATGGCGTTCGCAACAAAGGCGGTGTCTCTCTTGTTGTAGAGTTTGATTTTGACGTAACTTGCCATAGTAATGATATTTTATTCAACCCGTGAGATATGGACAAGACTTTTCCTGCCCAAACCTCATAGCAGATGGGTCGGGCAGGAAAGGGATAGTCGTTCGTTGGAGGATGGCCCGGTCAGAGCCGGGAGATGGTGGCCTCGGCCTCCAGATAGCGAATCTCGTCGGGAGTCGTCGTCGGAGCCGAGAGGGCTTTCCGCACACGGCTGAGCACCAATCGGGCGTCGCCCTTGTAGCGGAACAGGAACAGGAAGTCCCCGTTCTTGTTGAAGAAAGCGTTGGTCAAGTTGGCGGAGTACTTGACCACATTACCGAGGATGAGGGTCTTCCCCTCACCCGTACCGGTGACGGTCAGGGTGTACGGAGCTTTAGTCATGATGATGAGGGATTAAAGAAAACGGCGGCCGCGTCGTTGTGGCCTCGCGAGTGGATGGTCACAACGAAACGGTCGCCGATACTCGACTATTGAAATCGTGTGTGTTATCTTATGCGGCCTCAGTGTCTCCGAGGATGTTCTTCCCTTGGTTAACGGTGAGGTTGAACTTTGTCCAGAGTTCCTCGTCCTTGAACTCCAGATGGATGGTTCCTTTCTTGAAGGCCTTGATGCGGAAGAAAGCCGACTCATGCCAATCCTGGCTTCCGACGAGGATGCGGCTGATAGCCTGGCAGACGGTGCTGTCCTTGGGGCTATGTGTCTTTCCGTATCCCGGGACATCCATCTCGCCAGTGAGAGACTCGAAGGGCCTGCCGGTGAGCCAGCACATCGCCTTGTCGATATCGTCGAGATTGTCGCGCGTCGAATAACTCGCCGAGAAGAACTTGTCATAACCGTACTGCCGCGGCAGGAAGCCGCATTCGACGGCATTGGGAAGGATGACCTTCCTGTTGCAATGGTACTGCTTGTTGGTCTTCCATCCTTCCTTGCAGGAAGTGTTCCCGCTGAAGTAACGGGTAAACATATCGTAAACCTCGGCAACGGACTTGTCCATAATCTCGTGGACGTTCATCATGATGTAACCGACAAGGTTCATGATGTTCTCCTTGCTGATTTCCATTGAGGACTGGTTTTGCCGGAACGCGTCGAGCGTCCGGCGCAACCCGGTAGTCATGTACTTCTCGATGCCGATCTGGCGGAAGATTACATTCCAGGCACGGCTCTTGGCCGCTTCGATGAAATCGTTATAGGCGGCCTCCATCGCCTCGGTGCTGTAGCACGATCCTACCAGGTCCGCGTCAATGGTTTTGATGATATCGGCCCCGGAGAGTGTGCCGGGCTTGTCCATCTGGGTGAAAGCGCCGAGATAGAACCTCAGGGATTCACGGGCTTTGATGTAGTCGATGGCCGCCTGCTTCGCCTTGTCCCAGCTGCGGATGTAAGCATCCAAGCGGGACGACTGCTCAAGGGCATTGGAGCCGGAGGCCATCTCGCCGAAGTCAGGGTTCTCGCCGGTGGTCCCGGAGAAGTTAATCTCGAAGGGGCTAGCCTCCGCTTCCTTGTGAAGACGCACGAGGACGACCTCAACATCGGTGGGGTGTTCGGCATCTTGGAAGCAGCGGCCGAGCTCCTCAACCTTTCCGTGTTCAGCGATGATCCTTGCCAGCAGCTTCCGCGTTTCCGTGCAAGGGTTGTGTACGGTCTCGGCGTTGAGAAGGCACACGATATCCCCGCCGGGGAGGATCTCCCAGGCATGTAGCAGGTGATCGGCCCCACGAGAAAACGGCGGGTTCATGACGATCAGGTTGAAACGGATATCGGGACGGTATGACAGGAAGTCCTCACCTACCAGGCGGAACGACTTCTGCTGGAGGATCATCTGCAGCTCTGCGTTACGCTCGATGGCATAGACCTTCCTGGGGTTGGCCGTAGCGGTGAACGAGTATTCGTCGCCATTCTTCGCCACCTTCGTGTAGGTTATGCCCGTCTTGGTCAGATAATCCAGGATATCGCCCTTACCGGCTGACGGTTCGAGGATGGTCGCCGTCTCCAGACGGTTGACATAGGGTTCCACCATCCTGCGGATGACGGCCGAGGGGGTCGGATAGAATTCGGGATCAAAGATGCTCATAGCTTTTCAATTGTTTTACTGGAGAGTGTTTCGTAGGTGATGATGAGCCAGTCGGCGCTGACCTTGTCCAGCGAGATGGGCTTGGGATCCAAGATGCAAGCTTCGTCATCAGGGTCCTTGAAGAAGAGAATCGTCTCGGAGGGAACGACATGTCCCCGGCTATTGAAGGACGGCTCAACGTAGGTAAGCATCTCGTTACCGGATTTGACATGCCTTTTAATCTCGGCACCCTCCTCCAGATAACGGCAGATGGCAGTCACGAGTGTTTTGCGAAGTTGTTTGTAAAGATCCTGGATCTGTTTAAAGTAAATGTCTTCCATTACATGATGATACGATTAAGGCGGCCGCGTCGTTGCGGCCTCATGGAATGGATGGCCACAACAACACGGGCGCCGATATCAGGTTGCTCAGCTGGTTCTCTTATCGCATCACGCCGTCTCGGTGTCACCGAGGATGTTCTTTCCCTGGTTTACCGCAGGGTGTTTGTCAATCCTGGTACAAAAATTATAGTCCGAGCTATAATAGCCCAAGCTATAATTTTGACGCGGTGTTGTATAGCGTACAATGAAAAAGGGGAAGCCTTCCGCCCCCCCCTTTTTTCTAAAAGTTACATTGATGTAACTTACTTAAAGGTAACTTTGGTTCTATCTTAGACTATTTTTACCTCTGTCCGGAGCTTCATTTCCTTGGAATAACGCTCCTCCACCTGTAAATACTTATTTTCCAGGTTCCCTTCTTTTCGAGCAAACCATAGCTCAAAGAAACGGTCACGTGCTTGATACTGGTTTTTTCCAACTCTAACGACAGCGTTAACGTTGTCTCCGCAAAGAACGTTTAGAGCATTCTGAACGGAGGAAGCATTGTCCAATCCATATTGTCTCATTGTTGCTCCACTTGTCAAACCAGACGCAAGGCCTTCCCTTAATACGAAATACAGGACTTTTCTGTTCTTTTCATTTTCTATTTTATTGAGAATTGACCTGAATTCCTCGTCTCGTGAGTCAAGAAGCCTGTTGATTGCTGCATACACGTCTTCCTTAGTAGCCTTGCTATCTTTTACAATCTCAGGAAAGGTTTCTTTCATCACTTCCTGCATATCGTAAGTGTTCGCAGAGAATAGCTGATAAACAAATTGAACCGTTTCCTCGTCTATACTCTTTCCGTATTTCTCAAACATCTCCTGGCAAAAATCCGAGTATGCGTTCATTTCGATAGGGCCAAGCGTCATACTGGCCGCACTTCGATAGAAAGGCTGGTTGGGATATTCAAACATATTGTCCAGCAAATGCTGAGAACTACCAGAAAAAATGAAATGGGTATTATTCAAGTTTTGAACGAATGTCCTTATGATGGCCGCAGCCCTTTCAGGATAGTCGTTGATCTGTTGGAATTCATCAAAAACGACAATATTGGGTTTGGAGGTTCTCTCGAGGAACGCAAACATCTCCTTTAGCGTCAGCGACACCTGCTGAGGCTGATTTAAACCGAAGGAGAAACCGACGAGATTTCCGGCTGGATCGGTGTTTGCGCTAATGAGCAGCCCCTTGAACAATTCCGTAATACGCTTCTTCCCTGCCTCCGTTCTTGCGAAAGGAGCACTGAAGAACGCACTTTGGAATTCTTCAATAAATCCGTCCATGGTTTTTGTACCATATACGTCCACGTAAAGGGTGTTATAATTTGAGGCTACCTCCTTCTGTTTAAACAAATGCTTGATGAGACTGGATTTCCCAGTTCTCCGGGGCGCTTTCAAAACAATATTAGAGCCATTTGCAATCTTCTTTATCAAAAGAGCTGTCTCCTTTTTCCTATCGCAAAAGAACTCATCCGGGATATCCGTTTTCCCGGTAAAAAAAGGGTTGTTCACGATTTGTTTTGCCATAGTCAGACCTCCTAATTTTTCACAAAGATAATAATTTTATAGATAAAGCCATAATAGGCGAAACTATAATTTCAAATTCAAGAATAAAATAAAGGGGAAGCCGTAGACTTCCCCAATTATATGTACGTTTGCGGTCTCATTAAGGACGGCCAAGATGAAACGGCCCATATAGAAATGTCGAAAAGGTCAGGCTGACGGGACAAGAGCATACGTGCCGCGTTCCGTCCGGATGAAATGCCGGATGTTCTGGACAGTCTGACGAATCTTCTCCTGCCAGTACTGGTTGGCCTTCGCCTTCGCTGAGTCCTTCAGCGCAGTATAGAGTTCCTGAAGGGACATCTGGCCGCCGTTCTCCTGGATAGTTGTATAGACCAGGTCTCGCCAGCTCATGTCGCGGAAAGAGCGCATGTCGTATTCCCTGCTAGCCCCAAAGGAGACCGGGACGATGAGGCCGGCATCCTTTCTCGTGACAAGCAGGTACTCATGTACGATAGGGACGAAATTGCCAGAATAAGTCTGCCGGTCCGACCAGCAGTTATGCTGGGCCTTGATGATGATGTTCTCCATCGTGCCGGGACAGATAAGCTCCCGAATCATGGAAAACAGCTTCCCGCGACGTTTCATGTCACCCACAAGGACGAACATGCGGCCGCCCTTTTCCAAGGCAGAGAACTGCTTCATCATGCAGTAGTTCATCTTTTTGACGAACTCCTCCCAGCTGCTGCAGCGGCTCAGGTCGTCGGCAAGGATAGTCGCCTCCGGGAGGCCGGTTGCCCTCTGAACGGCGGCCGTGTCATACTGCTTTCCCGAGTAAACCACCATATCGTGATAGGGCGGGTGCCAGAAGATGTTCTCCGCACGTTCGGGTATCTCCATCGACATCATGTCGTAGCCTCTGTTGAGGTCGGCGAATTCGCCACGAATGCCAGCCTCCCGAACGACGTCTTCAGTAGTGCCGCTGCCGACCATGAAGTCTGACAGGCCTTGGAGACGGTATTGTTTGATGAGGTCTTTGATGAGGAGTCCGGAGCAGTTTCCCCGGTAGGTGTTCCTGCCGTAATTCCCTCGGTCAGGGTAAGATACAATTGATTCCATGATTTATACAAAAAGGATTATAAACGTTTCTGGTTGGGATTCTGTTCGGAAGTCAATCAGAATCCCAAACGGAAACATATTTACACCCGTTGGCTGAATTATTTTTGATTGCAAATGTATTTTTATTTTGATATAAGATTTTTTTCTTAAATTTGCAGCGTCGTTAGATGATGCGGGGAGAATAAATAAGAACTATTCAATTGAATGATGTTTAGAATATTAAGACGCAAGACCACTGTCGCAATCGTTGCGCTCTTTGCTTCTTCTATTTGCGTTTCTGCTCAACGATACTCCGTTGGCACGAACACAGTTGACCTGTTATCCCTGGGCACCGTCAATGCCGAGGCCTCGATTGCCGTTTCACAGCACTACTCAATTCACGTCGGTGCAGAGATTAACCCTTGGACATACCATAACGGAGACCAGGAGAAACAGGTGCAGGCACGTCAGAACTCCTATTGGGGAGGAATCCGTTTCTGGCCCTGGCATGTCTACTCCGGCTGGTGGGCCGGCATCGACGGACGTTATTCGATCTACAATCTAGGTGGGATTATCAAGCGCGAAACCGAAGAGGGTGACGCCTACGGCGGCGGACTCTACGGCGGCTACTCCATTATGCTCAACGAGCTGTGGAACCTTGACCTCGGATTCGGGGTCTGGGGCGGTTACAAGAAATACACCACCTATGCATGCCCCACGTGCGGGGTCATCCTTGATAAAGGAGAGAAGGTCTTCTTCGTTCCGGATGCGAGAATCGCAATTCAACTTATCTTCTAATGGGGCGATACATGCACAAGAAATCAACTATACTTCTTGTTCTCATTCTTACCGGAGGTTTCTTCGGCATCATCGGTTGTGGCCCAACCAAACTGCAGACCGTGAAAGACCGGCAGCTCTCGGCGTCCCTGGCCCTCTCGCGTAACGAGATAGCGGAAGAGCGCAAGATAATCGAGCAGAAGAAGCGCGATACGATCAAACTGAACTTCGACGGAACGGAGATGATCCTGATGAACGCCATCCAGGATGAAGAATCCGGCGAGATGGTCGCCCACGAGGTGCTCAATGCAGCCGTCATCACGGCACGTTTCCGCAACGTCGCGGAACGAAATGGCAAGATTGACCTCCGCTTCGAGGTCATTGTACCCCGGGAGATGATGGATCCCAAGTGGGAGCTTCAGTTCTATCCGGACATGTTCATCATGGAGGATAGTACGCGTCTGGATCCGGTGATTATCACTGGGACGGAATTCCGTAAGGAACAGCTCCGGGGATATGAACTCTATAACAAATATCTTCGTTCCATTATTACGGACACAACCGCCTTCATAGATAAACGGAACCTGAACATCTGGATAGCACGTAATATACCTGCTCTGTACAAATACCACAATGACTCCTCTTACGTTGATACGGCTCACTTCAACTCCTTGTTCGGACCGACTGAAAAAGAAGCAATCCGTCATTACACATCATGGCACAGGCGCCATTACCACGAGAAACGTTGGAAAAACAGGAATAAAAAGTTCCATCAACTAGTAAAAGCCCCCATTCAGACAGAGGGCGTTAAGATGGATACCGTCATCAGGGATATCGACAGCTGCTTCGTCTATACATATACCCAGACCATCATGACGCGCCCGAAGCTGCGCAAAGTAGATATCGTCCTCTCGGGCGAGATCTTCCAACAGGACCAACGCCTGTACACGATGCCCCGAACGGAGCCGCTTACGTTCTATATCAGTTCACTGTCCTCCTTCGTGGATGGAACGGAGAGATACCTGACGAAGGTGCTGGAACGGCGGGCTGCAGCGAACACAGCATGCTATGTCGATTTCGCATCCGGCAAGTCGGACATCGACATGACCCTGGGACACAATGAAGAGGAGATGGGCCGTATCCGCGGCAACATCCTCACCCTCCTTGACAACAAGGAGTTCGACCTTGACAGTATCATCATTTCTGCATCGGCTTCGCCCGAGGGAACGACGTCGATGAACGGCGCCCTTGCCTCCAGGCGAGCTGCGTCGGTGGCGAAGTACTTCGACAACTTCATCAAGCATTATAGGGACTCCGTCCAGATGGTTCTGGACCACGAGGCCCGCAACAGTTTTGCCATCGTGCTCGGCGATGATGGCACCGAACGTGCAGGACGCGTCGAAGCCAAGAAGGCCGATATCCCCGAGATTACGTTCCGCTCCCGGTCGAATGGAGAGAACTGGCCTCTGCTCACCTTCCTCGTCGACGAAGATACGACGATGACTGAGAAAGACAAGCGTTCCTTCCTGAAGTACTTGGAGATTCCCAATGTCGACGAGCGAGAGAAGAAGATGCAGAAAGAAGGTTATTACCGCTACATGAGGCAGAACCTCTATCCTCGCCTAAGAACCGTGCGGTTCGATTTCTTCCTGGCAAGAAAGGGCATGGTCAAGGATACCGTACACACAACGGAGCTTGACACGGTATATATGAAGGGCGTCGAACTGCTGAAGGAACGCGATTACAAGGGAGCCCTTGGATACCTGCGTGACTACCGTGACTACAACACCGCGATCGCATACGTCTCGCTGGACTACAACGCTTCCGCAATGGCCATCCTCCAGGAACTCCCGAAGACCGCGCCGGTGAACTACATGCTCGCTTTGCTGTATGCCCGTAACGATGACGACCAGAAAGCCGTCCAGCATTACATGGAGGCATGCCGCCAAGACCACTCTTATGTCTTCCGGGGCAACCTTGATCCGGAGATATATGTACTCATTCAGAGATACGGATTGAACAAGGAAGACGACGAGTATTCGGACCTATAAAAAATCATTTTATTTTTGTTAATGTCAACGTACTATGAAAAAAACAATTTCTATTCTGGCCATCATCGCCGCCGTCTGCGGCGTGATGTCCTGCGACAAGAAGGGTACGACCCCCGACACCTTCTCTAATGAGCCCACGTGCTTCATCACCGTTAACATCGGAATGGAGAACACCACGAAAGCCGGTTTCGTAACCGAGAACACCACAGACAAGAAGATCAACACCCTTCAGATCTTCGTGTTCGATGCCGATGGAAAGCTGGAGACCGATCTCTGGAAGACGTACGGTACACCTCTCTCCGGCACGGCCTCCGAGACTATCGCAACCTTCAGCGGCACCAAGACTGTATATGCCGTGTGTAACCGTTCCCGCCTCGTCCTGCCCAAGGAATTCACGCTGGCAAATTTCGAAGGTGAGCTGACCACTCAGTATGGTGCCAGCACCTCCTGCACCATTCTCTCCGACCTCAGTGAGAACAGTTACGCTGCAACCACTTCCAATCTGGTGATGTCGGGTAAGAACACCATTAACGTTCTGGAGTACAACAAGAACGCTGGCGCACCTACCACCTCCACCCAGGAGGCTCAGACCGTCAACATTTACGTAAAGCGTCTCGCTGCCATGGTGAAACTGGAGAAGGTCACCGTGAACTTTGTCGGTACGTCCCTGGAAGGCGCGACCTTCACCATCAAGGGTATGTATCTCCGCAATGCCGTCGGCAAGAGCCGCATCGGTATGTCGGGTATATCCGCCGCTGCTGCAGCCGCCGTGTATCCCCTTGACCTGTCCAACACCATCACTAGTACTGCTGCCAACTGGTACAATCGTGGGAAGCTGAGCGTGGGAACCGGTCCTGCCGTAACCCAGGAGTCTTTCACGCAGGCATTTGCCAAAGTAGACGGCACTGCCACCAGTGTCAACCACTGCCTGCTCACCTACCCCAACCGCGTTGATACGGACAGCAATAGGGCCACCTTCGACGCCCGCCTGACCCGTCTAGTCATTCATGCCAACATCCAGAAGACCGGTGTGATTGACAGCGAAGCCGCCGGCGAGTGCTGGTACACCTTCGATCTCCCGAAGGGACTGAAGGCAAATAACATCTACAAGATTGAGAATATTACAATTTCCCTGTTCGGCGCAAACACTGATGACGACTCGCTCAACGACGATCCCGGCCGTATCACGCCGACCGTGACCGTCGACAACTGGGCCAACGGTGCCACTCTGAACTACTCCCTGTAGCTGCGCTATTACCGTTAGCTCTGTTCAAGTGTTGAGTTAACGGTTCCAGGACAGGGCTCCTTCGCCTTCAGCTTTGAGCCCTTCCTTTTTCTTGGAGCCGGTCTTTGCGGGCTCCATACAAGACAAATCATCGAAAAGGAAATGAAAAGACTATTCTACATATTCGTTAGCCTGCTCGGTCTCTGGTCTTGCCGTTCTCTTGTAATAGAGGACCGCAAGGCTTGTCCGAAATTCGTTTTCTTTGACGTTACGAATTCAGAGTACTTCCAAAATAATGACATCGTGTACAATTCTCTGTACCGGCATCCGGAAGGAGATCACCTGGCCTGTGACCACCCCCTCCTTCGCGAAATGCAGGATCACTCCTACTACGCGGAGGTACGCCGGACAGATGCGGTGAAGGGCTATGGACTCGTAGGATGGGAAGGGATGACGCAGAGTGAGAGCGACTGGATCGTTCCCGTCGGAGGGCAGGCTGATACCCTGTTCCGATATGCATACACTGCCCCGATTCACGAAGAGAGCAATACGATACCTGTGGAGTTCGTAAAAGAACACGCCAAGGTGACAATCCAGTTTGTCGGAACGGAGACCTTCTCAATGTCAAACGGCAAGTTCCCTTTCGATATCGTCATTCGAAGCAACACCTGCGGTATTAATGCCATTACCGGCGACCTCGTACTTGGTCAGTATGAGTACCGTCCTGAAGAAACGGAAGTGGGACGATTCCAATTCAACCTGCTTCGCCAGGCCGACACCGACCTCAAGATGGATCTCTACGGCCGCCCAGGACTCTACGAACAAGAAGGCTATCTCCGTACCTTCAACCTGTACGAGATGCTCCTTTCCGATGCCGGCATCACCTGGCAGGAAAAAAACCTTCCTGACTTATATCTGGTAATTGATCTAAAGGAATCTGTCGTCTCCGTCCATGTTGACCCTTGGGAAGAGACGCCGTTGAATTTTGACCTATGATGAAAACGAGATTTGAAATCATTCTTGCTCTAGCTGTCATGACGTTGTTCTCGTGTCGTCGCGAGGACAATGATAGCTTTTCGCAGGAAATCGACAAGACTCCGGTGACGGTACGTCTTACAATGACGACAGAGTCAGATTCCGACGACACTAAGTCCATCTACACGAACAGCGTAGCCAACCGCCTGAGCAACGTTGTCATCTACGGCGTTGACGAGACGACGGGATACTGGAAACGGACTTACATTAGCTCCGTCAGCACTGCCGGTTCGATTGAGATGACCTTTTACGCTCGAAGGAATCTTACCTTCTACGTATTGGGGAATATGGGCAATGTCACCATCCCGACGAATGCCCATGGCCGACTGCTCCCTGAGTCTTTCTCCTACGATATTCCCAGCATGGCCAGCCTTTCCTCCAGCGGGTTTCCGATGGCAAAGAAGGTTGTGGTAAGCGCTTCCCAGTTTGATACTATTACCGAGCACTCTTCAGGAGGAGACACAACCATAGGAGGAGGGACGATAGATGACGGTAGCTTCAAACCGGGAAAGGACGAAAAACCCTTTAAGCCATTCAATCCTATTGGCGAAATGCGCCCCATCGAGGAAGAAACCGCAATAGACGCAAGAGAGATTATCCTTCCCCTCACGATCAAGCTGGAGCGCTTGCTAGCAAAGGTTAACGTCAGCATCAACAAGACAGACATCAGCGGCGGCACCAATACCCCCGTCCTCTCTTCAGGGAGAATCTGTATCCGTCAGGCGAACAGACACCTTACCCCGTTTGCATCGAGCGGATCCTATGCCCGCTCTACCTCGGACCTCTATTCGTACGACGTCTTCGACTATCAGAACTTCTCCTCCGACGGCTCCTCCCTCACCCACACCGGCATCGTCCTCTACGTGCCGGAGAACCGCCAGGGGGTGCTGCTGGACCAGGGCCTGGAGGAGGCGAAGACCTGGGACGAGTTGCCCGGCGGGAAGGCGGCCCTCTGCACCTACATCGAGTACGAAGGCAGCAAGGACGGCACCCGTGACGGTGTCAGCGGCCCCGTCACCTACCGGGCCTACCTCGGCAACGACACCACCGACGACTTCTCCGTGAACCGCAACACCGTCTACACCGCCACCCTCTCCCTCACCTGGGACGGCCTCATGTGGAAGGCCGACGGCTGGCGCATCGACACCGACGACCTCACCGACAGCCGGAAGCTGCGCTTCCTCGACGCCGACGGCAACGAAACCTCCTACCTCAAGATACACCGCGACGGCACCGGCGAGTTCTACGCCTACTTCTCCATCAACGAGGACGATGGGACCACCGGTCGCAAGGACTATGACGAGTATCCCTACGGATGGAAGCTTCTCTTCGACGGATCCACGCTCTCCGGACATGACGGAACGCCCTATGACGTAGCCACCGGGCTCAGCGTGGAATGCCTGGGCGAAGCCGTTGTCAGCGGGAAAAACGCCCTGCGACTTAGGGTCAACGCATCCAGGAGCGCAGCCCTCACCACGGCGAGCACAGCGCTCCGGCACCGCCTGAGCCTGCGCACCACCGACGGCAAGATCCAGGCGCCCACCCTCTACCTCGACGTAGAGGAACTGCCCCTCTCCTACGAATGGGTCAACGGCAGGCCTGACCATGTGGGCCAGCGCGGCATCCTTCGCTGCATAGACCCCTACACCGGTAAGCCATCTGCCGATGCAGTCTTCCATCTCAAAAGCGGGCAGAGCGCCCTCTCCCCTTTCACGGACAACGGAGACGGCACCATCACGGTACGCCTCACCGGTGCGTTCTCTCCCCTTACCGACGCCATTACCCTCACCGACGCCGAGGGCGAGCGCCGCTGCGACATCCCCTTGGAGGCCCGCCTCCCCTGGTTTGGATGTACCGACCTGGAGACGACCTACGTGGACGCATCCTCCTACCTGACCTTCACCTACTACGCCTGCAACCCCGACGGGACCCGTTCCTCAACACCCATGCAGGTGAGGGAGGCCGATGCCCCCGACTTCACCGGAAACGGGACGCAGCTGGACAAGGATCTCGTCCTCGCCAGCATCCCGCCGGTGGTCAGCGGCAGCGCCGGCCGCCTGGGCTGCGAGCGACTGCTGGCCGATGACGGCACCATCGTCCTGGACACGTACATATCCTCCTACCGGGGACTCGTCCCTTCCGGGACCTCGTTCAAGGTGGACGACGCCGTGATATCCATGGGCGGTGCGAGCTCCCGGGGAAGCCACCGTTCCTCTTTCACGGCCTGGAACCCCTGGAAAGACCAGAAAGCCGTCCAGATAGGTGAGGTGCTTGACGACAACACCCTCTACAAGATGCCCAAGGACAACAACGCATCCGGCTGGATGGACAACGCCCCCAGGCCCAGCTGGGTGCCAGCCACCCTCCCCGAATACACCATGAATATCGCTAATCCGATAGTGGCCGATGAAGGCAGCATCTGCTTCGACGCCCGCTTCCGTTATGGCTATGATATACTTGAAGAAGGCTATATCGGCTCCATTTGCTCGGGAACGCCGCACAAACTTTCGCCGGACTACGCTTCGAACAAATGTACCCTGGAGATGCGCCTTGTCGGCAGCAGTATCCCCAGAGACATGGAAACCTACAAGCGCATCGAAGCCTACCTTCACGCTCGCGGCGTCCATTCGTTCAATGCTACCAAAGAGTACGGGCGGGAAGAGTTCGACTATACCATCACGGTGTCCAGCAACTACGCAACACGCATTGCGGCCCTCGCCGACGTGCTGAGGCCGTCCGTCCCCGGAGTCACGTTCTCGGCCATGGATAACTCCAGACTCAAGGAGTGGACGATGACCTACAGCATGCGGGGAAAGACCGACGAGAATATGAACCGCACTCACAGCGCCGGTCCGGTGGACCTGTACCTGCAGGTGAAGAACCCGCACGACGGCAGCTACCTGCGTAACAAGGTGGGAGAGATCTACATGCGGCTGCACGCCTTCATCTATCCGCAGTGCTTCGTGGAGACGGTGGACGGGGAAGGGAGATTCCCCGTGACGGTCAAGTTCCAGCATGGCAACTGCCCTTATCTGGAGGTCAATGCCGACGGTATCGGCAACATCCTCCGGGGGCACACCTTCGGGCTGACGGGCGGCTACACCGCAACGCCGGACGCCACCGGGAAGCAACACATGTACGGGCCGTCAGCCAGCGCCGAGCCCTGGTCACCCTTCCTCTTCAGCGAAGAACACATGAGTGTTCTCTGCATCCCGTCAGACGTGAACAGAACCCGCGCCGTACGATATACCAAGAGTCTCCTTGTCAATCCCTACGGAAACCAGGAGCCGTTCACAAACATGAACTACTGTCCCTTTGTCTTTAGCAACAGTCCTAAAGCCACTCAGGGAACTTGGTACCGGAAGAATGATTACACGTTTTATTTTGATCCGGCGGGAAATGACTCTGGACCGTTCCATAATCCAAAAGACAAACAGCATTTAGATGATCAAAAACTATTTGTAGTACACATAGTCGCGAAGTGGTATTGGGAGGAATAACAAAACAAAAAAGCGGGAAGGTGTCAAACCATCCCGCTTTTAATTTCTCTTTAAAAGTCATTTTGTGGCCCATGTTCACCTTGCCGAATTAGATTAGAATGTCCATCTCCTCGATGATAAAGATAGTAATACCTATCCACATCAGCCTTAACGTGAATAACCGCCATATAAAACATAGCTCCCCCAAAAGCATAAAGATTTGCCTTTACTCCGACAAAAGCACTTACATCTTTATTTACTTCCTTCAGATCTGGCCAATCGTAATCTTCAGCCTTATAAACATTGTATTTGTTAATTGCATCATTATACCTATTTCCAAAATATTTCCACTCGCTCTGAAAATCAACTATATTACGAAAAGATGCATTCTCCGGCTCAAAACCATAAAATGATATATCGTGCGAGTATCCAGTCTCACCAATTATATTCCCTCTTTCATCGAACAAAGTAGTTCTATCCCAGTCATTATTATCTTCATAGAAGTAAAAGTCATTCTCGGTTTCTCGCTCGGCCACCTCGCCGCTGGCGTTGTAGTAATACGGCTCCGTGCAGATGGGGATGGGCTTGGTCTTGAAATGGGAGATCGTGATGACGTCGTCCACGCAGCTGTCCGTCTCGCGGACGTACTTGTACCAGAGGAACTTCACGCCGGTGATGTCCACGCACTCCTTCGCGGCCACGCGGAAGGAACGCTCGCAACGGGCGGTTCCCTCCCCGTTCCAGACCAGGATCTGCGCGGGGCCATCGGCCTTGTACTCCAGCACGTAGGTGCGGTCGTCCACGCGCGTCACGGACACGTACTCGGGCTTGTCGGACTTGACGTTCACGTCCTCGGTGGCCTTCAGGGTCACTTCGTTGTACTTGGTCACGCAGAGCTCCTTGATGGATTCCTCGCCGTTGTCCGTCGCGCCGGCCGCATCCACGGTCCAGGTGAACGTCTTGCTCTGGCGCACCTCAGTCAG
>Ga0310786_10003548_pt1 | contig 22599 bp, 18 predicted proteins | sample AusTroGonzalo_MG_FD_203881 | JGI IMG/M metagenome (GOLD analysis project Ga0310786, IMG submission 203881) | Bovine rumen microbial communities from tropical cattle in Woodstock, Queensland, Australia - Gonzalo_03 (v2) (version 2) | ecosystem: Host-associated > Mammals > Digestive system >...
GATGTGTGTCGACAGATGGGAGCCGACATTGTGATAGCGATTGACCTGCAACAGAAAGAAAAGAAACCGTCCAAGCAGTCGGACATCAGTAGCATCTCTGTCATAGCCGACCTGTTCGGAGTCGGAGGTATCCTAAATTGGATAGTCAACCGCCCAGACATCGAGAAATACAATGAGAACTGCCAGAATGCAGACATTTACATCCATCCAAACCTACCCGATGCAGATGCCTCCAGTTTTGGTAACAAGAATGCTGCCCGCATGATTCAGGCTGGTGTCACCGCTGCCAGAGAGCAGTTGCCCAAACTCCAGAGTGCAATCAACGAATTTGAACAACCATCTGTAGACAGTCAATGAGATACTTTGTGACGTTGAGTTATGACGGCGGCCGTTACCACGGTTGGCAGATACAGCCGAACGGTGACTCCGTGCAGGCGCAGCTGCAGCGGGGACTGTCGCTGTTGCTGCGCCGTGACATAGAGGTGACGGGAGCGGGCCGAACGGATGCCGGTGTGCATGCCCGGATGATGGTGGCGCATTTCGACTTCGACGGAGTGGCGGATTGTCAGCAGCTGTGTTATAAGCTGAACAAACTGCTGCCGGGTGATATTTCCGTGAGCCGTGTTGAACAGGTGGCTGAGGACATGCACGCACGGTTCTCGGCGACTTCGCGCATGTACCGATATTATATACATACGGCTAAGGATCCATTCCTTAGGAATACTTCATGCGAAATACATTACCCACTGAATTTAAGTGACATGAACCGTGCAGCTAAAGTGCTGATGGAGTATGAGGACTTTGGCGCTTTCTGCAAGTCGCATGCTGATGTGAAGACGACGCTCTGCCAGGTGACTGTGGCTGAGTGGCACCAGACGGGACCTTCGACGTGGTATTTTGAGATTCGTGCGAACCGTTTCCTGCGCAACATGGTGCGGGCGGTGGTGGGCACGCTGATAGAGGTGGGTCGTGGGCGAATGACGGTAGAAGACTTCCGTGGTGTCATTGAAGGGCGCTGTCGTTCGGATGCGGGTGAGTCGATGCCGGCGAAGGCTTTGTTTCTGGAAGAGATTACTTATTCAACTTTCTAAAGTTCTTGCTTAGGCAAGCGACCATAGGTCGAGCGGAGGAGTTAGAAGGAGTTTGGAGTTAGGAGTTAGGAGTTAGGAGTTAGGAGTTAGGAGGAGTTAGAAGTCGATAGAATATGTGGTTAATATTGGCTTTTATGTCGGCGGCACTGTTGGGCTGCTACGACTCGTTTAAGAAGGATGCGCTGAAGGGAAATGCAGTGATTCCTGTGCTGACGCTGAACACGCTGTTCTCGTCGCTGATATTCCTGCCTTTTATCGTGCTCAGCAGCTGTGGCGGCGTGCTTGATGGTTCGGTATTCCATGTTGCTTCGGGTGGCTGGGAGGTTCACAGGTATATAGTACTGAAGGCGGTCATCGTGTTGTCGAGTTGGGTGTTGGGCTATTTCGGCATGAAGCACCTGCCGCTGACCATTGTTGGGCCTATCAATGCGACGCGCCCTGTGATGGTGCTGGTGGGTGCGTTGTTGGTGTTTGGCGAACGGCTGAATGTTTGGCAGTGGGTGGGCGTGCTGTTAGCAGTAGCCTCGTTCCTGTTGCTTAGCCGTAGCGGCAAGAAAGAGGGAATCGACTTTAAGCATGACCACTGGATTTACATGATTGTTGGAGCAGCGGCATTAGGTGCTGTCAGCGGCCTTTACGACAAGTATCTCATGGCGCCGCTGGGTGAGGGTGGGGTAGGACTCGACCGCATGATGGTGCAGTCGTGGTACAATATCTACCAGTGCGGAATGATGGCCGTAATGTTGGTGCTGCTTTGGTGGCCGAAACGAAAACAGGCCACGCCCTTTCACTGGTCGTGGTCTGTCTTGGGAGTCAGCCTGTTTCTTTCGTCAGCCGATTTCCTGTATTTCTACAGTCTGTCGCTGCCTTCGGCGATGATTAGCATAGTGTCGATGATTCGTCGTGGCTCGGTGATAGTAAGTTTCCTGTCTGGTGCCTTGTTTTTCCATGAGAAGAACCTGCGTGCAAAGGCATTTGACCTGGCACTGGTGCTGTTGGGCATGGTGTTCCTCTATATAGGTTCAAGGTAGTTACAATGCACAATGTACAAAGCACAATGCACAAAGCACAAGGAGGATTGATTATGCTATCATCACGAGGACTTCGTCTTCCATGACGCTCTGTCCTACCTTTACGCAAACGGCAGTGACCTTGCCGGCTTTTTCTGCTTCGAGGTTATTGGCCATCTTCATAGCTTCAAGCACGACGACGGTGTCGCCTGCCTGCACTTCCTGACCAACCTCTACGAGAATGTCGGTGATGACACCGGGAAGAGGAGACTTGAGGGGATGACCTTCGGCTTTGCTGCTGTCGGTGGTGGCAGATGAACCATCATCTTCAGAAGCTGCTGCTGCAGGTCGTACAACAGCCTTTTTCTTTTCGGGCTCGGCCTGCTTCTCCATTTCTACCTTGAACTCCTCGCCGTTAACGGTGAGGGTAGCGATGTTATCGGTGATGTCGCCGACAACAACCTCGTATTTGTTACCGTTGATGGTATATTTGTACTGATTCATTTCTCTAATGATTTAGGGGTGGGCTGTCATGGAAAGGGAAGCGAGGTTCCACATAGTGTGGTGTTCGGCAATGGTAATAATGCCGGTCTCGACGTCGTGGACGTTTTTTCCCAGATGCTCATGGAGTGCGAGGGCAATGGCAGCACCTATTTCGTTTGTATTCATATCTTTTCATTGAGCATTGACCATTGACCATTGACCATTGTTGGAGCGCAGCCAATGGTCAATGTTCAATGGTCAATAGATTTTACATAGGAATATTTCCGTGTTTCTTGGCAGGCAGAGCATCGCGCTTAGTGGCAAGTTGTGCCAGTCCGCGACAGATGCGGAAGCGGGTGTTGCGCGGCTCGATGACATCGTCGATGTAGCCGTACTTCGCAGCCTGATAGGGGTTAGCGAAGAGTTCGTTGTACTCGTCTTCCTTCTCGGCGATGAAAGCCTTGACATCTTCGCCGGCTTCCTTCTTGGCCTTGGCCTCCTTGGCATAGAGAACGGCAGCAGCACCACTGGCACCCATGACGGCAATCTCAGCCGAGGGCCATGCGTAGTTCAAGTCGGTATGCAGCTGCTTTGAACCCATAACGATGTGCGAACCGCCATAGCTCTTGCGCAGCGTGACCGTGATCTTGGGAACAGTAGCCTCGCCGTAAGCGTAGAGCAGCTGGGCGCCGTGCAGGATGACGGCGTTGTACTCCTGACCAGTGCCGGGCAGGAATCCAGGAACGTCGACGAACGAGATAATGGGGATGTTGAAAGCGTCGCAGAAGCGGACGAAACGGGCACCCTTACGACTTGCGTTCACGTCGAGCACACCGGCATAGCAAGTGGGCTGGTTGGCAACAATACCGACGCTCTGGCCGTTGAAGCGGGCGAAGCCGACGATAATGTTCTTGGCGAACTTAGGCTGAACCTCGAAGAACTCGTGGTCGTCGGTGACGGCGAGGATGACCTTGTACATGTCGTAAGCCTCGTTGGGGTTTTCGGGGATGATCTCGTTGAGTGAGTCCTCCAGACGGTTGATGGGGTCTTCGCACTTGCGGCGTGGAGCAACCTCCATGTTGTTTGAAGGAATATATGAGAGCAGCGTCTTAATCATCTGCAGACCCTCTTCCTCTGTCTTGGCAGTGAAGTGGGTGACACCCGATTTTGTCGAGTGTACGCTGGCACCGCCGAGGTGCTCCTGATCGATGTCCTCGCCCGTGACGGTCTTCACCACTTTCGGACCAGTGAGGAACATGTAGCTCGTGCCCTCCATCATCAGGGTGAAGTCGGTGAGGGCCGGTGAGTAGACAGCACCGCCGGCACAGGGGCCGAAGATACCGCTAATCTGCGGGATGACACCCGAGGCCAGGATATTACGTTCGAAGATCTCGGCGTAGCCTGCCAGTGCGTTGATGCCTTCCTGAATACGGGCACCACCTGAGTCGTTGATACCGATGACGGGAGCACCCATCTTCATGGCCATGTCCATGACCTTGCAAATCTTCTGCGACATGGTCTCTGACAGGGAGCCTGCATGAACAGTAAAGTCCTGTGCAAAGATAAAGACCAGACGGCCGTCGATGGTACCGCTACCGGCAACCACACCGTCGCCGGGGAACTGCTTCTTTTCCATACCGAAGTTATGGCAGCGGTGCTCCTTGAACATGTCGTACTCTTCGAACGAACCTTCGTCGAGCAGCATGTCGATGCGTTCGCGGGCAGTGTACTTGCCGCGTTCATGCTGTTTCTGAATAGCTTTCTCACCGCCACCCAGGCGGGCCTTCTCGCGGTTCTCAATCAATTGCTTGATTTTCTCTAATTGTTTGCTCATTGTTATATTTCGTTATTACGTTATTTCGATATTACGATTTATTCAGGGTGCTCACAGAGCTCTGTCAAGATACCGCAGGTTGACTTCGGGTGCAGGAAAGCGATGTTCAGACCCTCGGCGCCCTTGCGGGGCTGTTGGTCGATGAGGCGGACGCCCTTTTCGCTGACCTCGGCCAGTGCGTTGGCCACACCGTCCTCGATGCAGAATGCCACATGGTGTACACCCTTGTTGCCCTTGTCGAGCCACTTTTGGATGGTGCTTTCAGGTGATGTCGGCTCTAAGAGTTCGAGTTTCACCTCGCCACACTTCAAGAAGGCGGTCTTCACCTTCTGATCTTCAACTACTTCTGTTGCATAACACTCCAAGCCCAGAACGTCCGTGAAGAACGGCAGGCTCTCTTCGATGCTCTGGACGGCAATGCCCAGATGCTCAATGTGGGAAATCTTCATAATGTAATAAGTTTGGTATATTTATAATATTTTCTGCAAAGGTACGGATTTATCATAGAACATGTAGCGTTGAGCGCGGAACATTATTCTTTTTTAACGCAACGTAACAATCCCCTCCTGTTCTATTTTACTTCTTCCCAGCAGAAGACGGCGCCGTTGCGGCGGGCGGGGTCGGGACCGGTGAAGTCCATCGAGTAGGGGCTGCCCGTTGTGGGACTCTTGCCAAGATACTTGTGGTTCTTTAGCGAGAGCAGCATAAAGTCATGATCGAGGAAGTCTTGCCAAAGGAACTCCGTGCTGTTTACCTCGTCAGTGGAGGGAAGGTTACTCTTGTCTATTTTGTCGATGAAACGGACGTCGCCAGGCAGTCCGTCGCCATAGACCTTTACGTAGCGGCCGTCGGCACACTGCAGGGCCACCTTCCCCTGTCCGCGGTCAATCACCTTGAACTTCGTCAATTCGCTGTTGTCGCCGGCATGGGTGTCGTGTAGAACTCCATGCTTCAGGGCGATGGCAGGACGGCCCGTAGCCTTGTTGATGATGCGGATGGTCTTGCCGTAGGGGATGTTCTGTGAGCGGTCGGCACAAGGCTCGTCAACGGTGAAGTTGTCGAACTCGGCATAGCCGCCGTTCTTGCCCTTCACGTTGAAGGCGAAGAGGGCGTGGCGCGAGCCTTGGAAGGTGATTAGCTGATAGGTCAGCGGCATCATGCGGCCCAGCGTCTGGAAGGTTACGCCGTCTGTTGAGTAGGCGTACTGTGCTTGGTCGTTGTCGTAGTCGCCGATGCAGCGGAGCCATATTTTCCCGTCAATTATGACGGGCACGGTGACAGTATCGTTAGTCAACTGTTCGAAGCAGCGGAGGGTCGTTGTCTTGCCGTCCTTCACCAATCCTATCCACGAACAAGGCACGTTGATGTTGCCCAGGCCGCAGACGTCGCCGTCCTTCATACCATTTACATATAGCTCGACGGTAGCCACCGACTTTGGGCCAATCACGCGCTGCGTCAGCGTGTTTCGTGCCCACATCAGCTGTTCGGCAGGCTGTGACTGAATGCGCAGACGGCCACCCTTCAGGCTCCACATCTTGTCGTCAGGATTGTGGTTCCACTGCCATACGCGACCCAGCTGCTTGCCGTTGAAATTGTCAGAGCGGTCGTAGGGCGCGCGCATGGGCTGTGCCTCTTCGCCGATAACATAGCAGCCAAGCTTCGTGTCAGGCTTGAACCACGTGCGAGGCGCACGGCCTAAGTTGCCCTTCAGCCCAACCATCGGCCAGCCGTCCTCCCACGTTATAGGCATCAGGCAGACGGTGCGGCCTACGGAGTGGAAGTCCTGCATCAGCAGCGCCCACCACGAGCCGTCCTTGGCTTGTACGATGCCACCCTGATGAGCGTTGTCACAGCCTGTGGCATCAGCAGAGGCAGGGTTGACGCCAAACTTCGTGCCGTCCTCGCCAATGCGGTATTTCGTGCCACGAGGCACTGTCGTGCGTCCTACACCATGATAGCCGTAGGTCTCGTCGGCCTGTATGACACGCGTCTCGTAAGGTCCCCAGATGCTCTTCGAGCGCGAGCAGAGCGTGCGGCCGTTGGGCGAGTAGTCCGTCGATATGAGGTAGTACATGCCGTCAATCTTATAAATATGGTGGCCTTCGCCAATGCCGTTGCCTTCAGGAATGATGACACGGTCGCTGCCCTCCACGGGGCCGCTCATATCGGGTTTCAGCTCCGTGCAGTGAACCTCTCCGTACTTGTGGATGGCGTAGATTTTGCCGTCATCGTCGAACAGCACGCCCAGGTCGTAGATGTTGCCCTCCATGTTATGGTGCGTCCACGGGCCGTGAATGTCCTTTGCCGTGTAGCACTGCAGCCCCTTCCCGTTGATGTTTGAAAAGACGTAGAACTGCCCGTTGGCATAGCGGATGCAGGGAGCCCAGATACCCTGGCCGTAGATTTCCTCATGGTTCTTCAGGGCGAAACGGTCCTCAGGGAAGTCGAAACGGTCGAAGCAATAGCTGATGTTCTCCCAGTTCACCAGGTCCTTGGAGTGCAAGATGACCAGTCCGGGCACGGTGTGCATGGTGGTGCCGGCCAGATAGTAGTCATCGCCCACGCGGATGACGTCAGGGTCGGAGAACTCGTCGTAGAACAGGGGATTGGTAAACGTGCCGTTGCCGTTGTCGGCCGTCCACGACTTGGTTTGTGCAGTAGTGCTGAGGCTTAATAAAACCAAAATGGCACCAATGAATATTTTGTTCCTCATAGGGCGTCAGGTATTGGGCGTTAGGTGTTTTTACCAGTCTTCGTCTTCGTTGCCAACAATACCGTTCTTGATGGCCTCTTCTACCTTGTCCATGATAGCGTTAGAGTAGGCGTGGGTCATGACGAGGGCTTTCGAGCAGGTACGTTTCTGGGCATCCTTTTCTACGAATGGATAACGTTTTGCAATCTCCCACTGCTCGTCGTACAGATGACGGTCAGTCTTGTCTGCATTCAGGCGTTTGCCGTCTGCATAGGCATCCTTGTTCCTGTTCCGGTCTTTGTCTGTATCAGTCAAGCCCCCAAGCCAGCCACCATCCTCGACTTTCAGGATGTCGTAGTTCTGAACCGTGTAGGTGACGCGCACCTTCCCATCCTTGATATCTATTTTGATGACAGGTGTGATATTAACGACATAACGGTTTAATGTACCTGTATGGTCAGCAATGGCCTCCAAGGTCGAGGAGATGATAATGCAGCCGGCATCCTTGTCGTTCAGTGTAATGGCCTGCTTGTCCTTGAAAGTGGCAGTTGCCCAGTAGTTCAGGGCGACGTAGAGTTGTTGCTTGGTTTTACCAGGAGCCTCGATAACCTGCTGATAGGTCAGACTTTCATTTTTGTCGAGCGTCAGACCTTTGGCGAGGTTGGCAGCGGCATCGAGCCATTTCTCGCCGTACTTGTTCTTGGCATATTTCTCCAAGTCTTCAGTCTTCATGATTTGTGCCTGAATGGCCAAATTGCCGCAGAAGGAAAGGATGGCAGCAATCATCCAGAATCTATACTTTTTCATATTGTTAATTGTTTAGTGGTTTTGTTGGGAATTCTTTATTTGTTGTTGGAGTTCGACGAACGTCCTTGGCGCGGTTTTTGGTTCCGTTTGCCGTTGCCGCGACTGTGCCAGCGACCGTGGCGGCGGGTGTTTGAACGTTTCTTCTCACGCTTGGTATATGCCGGTGCCTCGCCCAATCCGTCGGGTAGGGGACGTTTTTCCACTTCCTTACCAAGGAAGTGCTCTATTTCCTGGAACTTATAGATTTCGGCCTCGCTGACGAAGGTGATGGCCACACCGTCGCGGTCGGCACGGGCAGTACGCCCTATGCGGTGAACGTAGTCCTCAGCATCGTGGGGCACGTCATAGTTCAGTACGATGCGTATGTCGTCGATGTCGATGCCTCGGCTGACGATATCGGTGGCCACGAGCACGTCTACCTGTCCGGCCTTGAAACGGTACATCACGTCATCGCGCTCGGCCTGCGAGAGGTCGCTGTGCATCTCGGCGCAGTTGATTTTCATGCGTTTCAGGCTTCGGGTGATGTCCTTCACGCGGTCTTTCTTGCCTGAGAAAATGATGACGCGCTGCAGGTCACCGTTCTTGAACAGATGTTCGATGATACCCAGTTTCTGCGGGTCGTAGCAGACGTAGGCCGACTGTTGTATTTTCTCGGCAGGCTTCGACACAGCGAGTTTGACCTCCACGGGGTTGTGGAGCAGCGAGACAGCCAGCTCGCGGATCTTTCCGGGCATAGTGGCTGAGAACATGACGCGCTGGCAGTTCTTCGGTAGCTCTGCCACAATTTTCATAATGTCCTCCGAGAAGCCCATGTCGAGCATGCGGTCGGCCTCGTCAAGAACGAAGAACGAGCAGCGCGACAGGTCGAGGTTGCCCATCTTCAGGTGACTGATAAGCCGTCCGGGAGTGGCAATGAGCACGTCAGCACCGAGCCTCATGCCCTTCAGCTCCTGGTCGTAGCGTCCGCCGTCGTTGCCACCATAGACAGCAACGCTGCTAACACCGTCCAAGTAGTAGCCGAATCCCTGCATGGCTTGGTCTATCTGCTGTGCCAGTTCGCGGGTCGGCGACATAACGACGCAGTTGATGGCGTCCTTGGGGTAGTCGCCGTCGTCGAGCATCGACAGGATGGGCAGTAGGTAGGCGGCAGTTTTTCCTGTACCGGTCTGTGCCACGCCGAGCACGTCGAAGCCGTCGAGGATTTCAGGAATGCACTTTTCCTGTATGGGTGTCATTTCGTCGAAACGCATGTCATACAGCGCGTCGAGGATATTGTCGTTAAGGTATGTTTCTTCAAATCTCATTCGAATCGAATCGTAAATCGTAATTCTGTAAATCGTAAATCAGTTCGGTGCCTGCCTATAGCAGAAGTACGCGATGAACGCATACAGGATGTTGGGAATCCATGCCGCGACGACAGCGGGTGTACCAGCGTTGATGGCGAAGGTGGCAGAGACGGTCTGGAGCAGGATGTACGAGAACGACAGTGCCAGACCGATGCCTAAGTAAAGACCCATGCCTCCCTTCCGCTTCCGCGATGACAGGCTTACGCCAATAATGGTCAAGATGAACGAGGCGAACGACGTGGCTATGCGCTTGTGGTACTCCACCTCGTACTGCACGACGTTGACGGAGCCTCGCTCCTGCTGCTTGGAGATATAGCGTCGCAGCTCCGGGCTGGTGAATGTCTCCTGCTGTCCTTTTGAGAAGACGAGATCCATAGGCTCCATCATAATGAGTGTGTCTATCTGCTGTCCCATCCCATCTATGATGTGTTCGCGCAGTCCCTTCAGCGTGCGAATCTTGTAGTTCTTTGCCCGCCAGTGGTAGCGTGAGTCGGAGATGGTGTCGTAGGTGATGGTGGCGGCTGTCATGTGGCTCACTAATTTCTTCTTTTCGAACTTGTCGAGCGAGAATCCGTAGCCCGTCTTCGTGTTGTCGTCGTACTGTTGTAAGTAGGCGATGGTACCCTTTCCGACCTGCAGCTGCACATTCTGAGCAGTGGTAATCTTTTTCTTGTTCTTGTACTGCGTCTCGAAGGCCTGCCTTATGATGGTGCCTTTCGGAATGATGAACGACCCTAAGTAGAAATTCAGGGCGGCGATGAGTGCTGCCGAGAGCATGTAAGGTCGCAGCAGCCGTTTAAAGCTGGTGCCGGCAGCCAGCATGGCAATGATTTCGCTGTTGCCCGCCAGCTTCGACGTAAAGAAGATGACGGCGATGAAGACGAACAGCGGCGAGAACAGATTGGCGAAGTACGGCACGAAGTTGGCGTAGTAGTCGAACACGATAGCTCTCAGCGGTGCGTGGTTCGTCGTGAACTTGGCCAGGTTCTCGTTGATGTCGAAGACTATCGAGATGCTGATGATGAGCGCAATGGAGTAGACGTAGGTGCCGATGAACTTCTTGATGATGTACCAGTCAAGACGCTTCAGGTAACTAAACGGATTGAGATAGCGCAGCCACGGCAACCACTTCTTGGCATAGCTGCTTGCTCGCTTGCCAATATGGCTGAGTGTACGGAGGCGGCGATAGCGTTTGGTATGCCTTCTCAACTTCCCGAAATCCTTCATCTTTTTTCCTTATCTCCTTTGTCCCAATTGGTCGATGACAGACCGTTTCCACTGTGTGAAATCACCATTAATAATATGTTCGCGCGCATCGCCGACCAGTCGCAGGTAGAACGCCAGATTATGTATGGAGGCTATCTGCAGGGCCAGCAGTTCCTGCGCCTTGAACAGGTGGTGCAGGTATGCCTTCGAGTGCAGGCGGTCTATGTCGCAGCCGTCGGGGTCGATGGGGCTGAAGTCCTGCTCCCACTTCTTGTTACGCATGTTCATTGTGCCCTCGTAGGTGAAGAGCATGGCGTTGCGGCCGTTGCGTGTCGGCATGACGCAGTCGAACATGTCGACGCCGCGCTCGATGGCTTCCAAAATGTTCTGCGGTGTGCCAACGCCCATCAGGTAGCGGGGCTTGTCCTTGGGCAGAATCTCGTTCACCACCTCAATCATCTCGTACATCACCTCCGTCGGCTCGCCTACAGCCAATCCGCCTATGGCGTTTCCCTCGGCACCCTTGTCGGCTACGTGCTTAGCGGCCTCCTGTCGCAGGTCCTTGTAGGTACAGCCCTGCACGATAGGGAACAGTGCCTGGTGGTGTCCGTAGAGCGGCTCCGTCTCGTTGAACCGCTTGATGCAGCGGTCTAACCAACGCTGGGTCAGTCCGAGCGATTTCTTGGCATACTGGTAGTCGCTCTGTCCCGGCGGGCACTCGTCGAGTGCCATCATAATGTCGGCACCGATGATGCGCTCTGTGTCCATCACATTCTCCGGCGTGAAGATATGTTTCGAGCCGTCAATGTGACTACGGAACTCGCAGCCCTCCTCGCGCAGCTTGCGGATGCCCGTCAGCGAAAACACCTGGAAACCGCCGCTGTCAGTCAGAATGGGACGGTCCCATGTGTTGAATTTATGCAGCCCGCCCGCCTTTTGCAGCGTGTCAAGTCCCGGCCGCAGGTACAGGTGATAGGTATTGCCCAAGATAATCTGGGCTTTTACCTGTTCACGCAGCTCTGCGAAGTGTACGCCCTTCACCGAGCCAGCCGTACCCACGGGCATGAAAATGGGGGTTTTAATCTGGCCGTGGTCAGTGGTTATCAGGCCGGCGCGGGCGTCAGACGCAGGGTCGGTATATTGTAGTTGAAAGAACCCACCCCCTGCCCCTCCCGAACGGGAGGGGAGTATAGTTTGTTCTTTAACTCCTATATTTGCCATGCTAATTTTGTTTGCAAGTCTATTTAGACTCCCCTCCGGCACGGGAGGGGTCGGGGGTGGGTTCCTCTGGGATGGTGAAGTCCTGTGGGTGCTTCACCGGCTCGTTGGTCAGTGCGAAGTTCCAGACCTCCTGCACATTTTCCACATAGTGGAAATTGACGCCCTTCAGGTAGACGGCAGGAATCTCGAGGATGTCCTTCTCGTTCTCCTGACAGAGCACGATGTCGGTGATGCCGGCGCGCTTGGCTGCCAGGATCTTTTCCTTGATGCCGCCTACGGGCAGCACTTTTCCACGAAGGGTTATCTCTCCCGTCATAGCCGTGTTCTTTCGCACCTTGCGCTGTGTCAGTGCCGAGGCGATGCTGGTAGCGATGGTGATACCTGCCGACGGGCCGTCCTTGGGCGTAGCCCCTTCGGGCACGTGGATGTGTATGTTCCAGTGGTCGAAGATGCGGTAGTCCACACCTAACGTGTCCACGTGTGCCTTGACGTATTCCAAGGCGATGACAGCGCTCTCCTTCATCACGTCGCCCAAGTTACCGGTCAGCGTCAACTTGGCGGCCTTGCCTTTCGACAGCGAGGTCTCTATGAACAGAATCTCACCGCCAACGCTCGTCCACGCTAAGCCTGTCACCACGCCGGCGTAGTCGTTGCCCTGATAGATGTCGCGATAGAAGGGTGGTTTGCCTAACAGGTCTTCAATCTCAGCGGGAGTAATCTTGAATGGCTGGCTCTCATTGGGCTTATTAACCTTATTAACTTTATTCGCCTTTTGGGTCTCATTAATCCCATTGGCTTCTTCGCCCATAGCCCAGCGATATGCCATTTTCCGCATCAGCTTGTTCACCTCTTTCTCCAACTGGCGGACGCCGCTCTCGCGGGTGTACTGCTCAATGATTTTCTCGATGGCAGCCTTGTTCAGCGAGGGCTTCGATACCAGCAGGTTCAGGCCCGTGTTGTCTAACTCACGGGGTATTAAGTGACGCTTCGCAATTTCTATCTTTTCCTCTGTGGTATAGCCACTTACCTCGATGACTTCCATACGGTCGAGCAGCGGACGTGGAATCGTTGACAGCGTGTTGGCCGTAGCAATGAACAGCACTTTCGACAGGTCGTAGTCTACGTCCAAGTAGTTGTCGTGGAAGGCGTTGTTCTGTTCCGGGTCGAGTACCTCGAGCAGGGCCGATGCCGGGTCACCGTTGACGGTGGCCTGCGTCACCTTGTCTATCTCGTCGAGAATGAACACGGGATTGCTGGAGCCGGCCTTTTGAATGCTCTTGATAATGCGGCCAGGCATAGCTCCGATGTAGGTGCGGCGGTGACCGCGTATCTCTGCTTCGTCGTGCAGTCCGCCGAGCGACATACGCACGTACTTCCGCTTCATGGCCGAGGCTATCGACTTGCCCAACGACGTCTTGCCGACGCCCGGCGGGCCGTAGAGGCAGATGATGGGCGACTTCAGGTTACCCTTCAGCGCCAGCACCGACATATATTCCAGTATGCGCTCCTTCACCTTCTCCATGCCGTAGTGCTCCTTGTCGAGTATGCGCTGTGCACGCTTCAGGTTCAGGTCGTCGCTGGTATATTCGCCCCAAGGCAGCGACAGCAGGGTTTGCAGGTACGTCAGCTGCACGTTGAAGTCGGGCGACTGCGGGTGCAGCGAGTCCAGTTTGTCAGCCTCTTTCTGGAAGGTCTTCGCCACCTCTTCCGACCATTTCTTCGTGCGGGCCTTCTTCAGCAGTTCCTCTTTCTCAGGTGCCGACTCGCCGTTGTTGATTTCGGCCTGCATGTTCTTGATCTGCTGTTGCAGGAAGTAGTTGCGCTGCTGTTCGTCAATGTCCTCACGGGTCTTGTTGCGGATGTCGTTCTTCAGCCGTTGCAGGTTGATTTCGCGGTTCAGTATTTTCATCACCCCGAACAGACGCTCCTTGATGGATTCCACCTCCAACAGCTGTATCTTCTCCTTCACCGAGAATGGCAAGTTCGAGCACGTGAAGTTCAGCGCCATCACGTCGTTGGTGATGTTGCGTATGGCGAACGTTGCCTCGTCGGGAATCTCGTCGCTCATCATCACGTATTCGTTAGTCATCGACCGCAGGTCGCCCATAGCCGTCTTGAACTCACGGTCGCGCTTCTCGGGCATGACTTCCTCGGCTGGCACGGCACGTCCCATGAAGTAAGGTGTCTGCTTCGTGATTTCCAGCAGCTGCATGCGGCTGAAAGCCTGGATGATAGCCGTCAGCGCACCGTTAGGCAGTTGCAGCTGCTTGATGACCTTGGCATAGACGCCAAATTCGTACAGGTCTTCCTGTCCGGGTACGTCGATTTCCGGGTCGCGCTGGCACACCACACCGATGATTGTGCCTTTCTTCTCGGCTTTCGTCACCAGTGTCTTGCTCGTCTCGCGCCCTATCATCAGAGGCGTAACGACCCCCGGGAAAAGTACCAGGTTGCGCACGGGCAGGATGGGTACCTCCTCAGGGGTGTCGATGTTCAGTAGTGTGTCGATGTCGCCTTCTATGTCGGCAATCATCGAGAATGCTTTGTTTTGTGTCTCGTCCATGTTGTTGTTATTCCTCAACGATGCCGGCCTCTATCCATTGCTTGGCTACGGCCTTTGCGTCGGCCAGGGCAGTAGCTTCGTCTACATCATACTCTTCAGTGAGCAGCCGGCAGAGGTCTTCGGCGGTAAAGTCGGTACCCTGAACTTTCTTCCAGAGGTAGGCCGACGACTCGTTCATACTAATAATCTTTGAGAAGTCGATATTCTCAACACCTTCGGCTACGATGATAGTTTCTTCGCAGACGTTGCGCAGGTTAAATCCTTTCTTTGTCTTCATTGTTACTTATCTTAATTCGTTCAATTCGTTCAATTCGTGTAATTCGTCAAATTCGTTCAATTCGTGTAATTCTTTTAGTCGGCTGTCGCCTTTGTAAAAGCGGCAGAGCCGAGCGCGTCAAATTCGTGGTTCTTAAAACTATTTCTGTCGCTTGAACCGCCTTGGCACGTGCGGGTGCAGGGCGAAGAGCAGGTAGCGGCGGATGGGGAACAGGCGGGTCCACCACCACGAGTAGATGCGCCACTTGCGTCCGTCGGTCATGTCGGCCTTGTCTCGTCCCTTGCGGAAGAATCCGATGGCTGTGGCCTTTACGTCGCTGAGTTGGCAGTGTTCCACGCCGATGTTGCCGTCGCCGCGCAGTATCACGTGGTCGCCCTCGATGCTGATGATGCGGTGCAGCACGTAGTGTCGCGGTGCAGTCTCAGCCAGTACTGGGTCGCCCACGTTTATGGCCTCGGGCTTCTTCAGCAGGGCCTTGTCGCGTCCGTCCTCCAAGAAGGGTCTCATGCTGAACCCCTTCAGCGGCAGCGTCACGGTGTGGCCTTCGTTCAGCATCCGTATCACTTCCGGCAGCAGCACCGCGTTGGCCATCTGCTTCGTCATTATCTTTATTTCTCCTTTTTCCATCTTTATCCTTTATCCTTTCTCCTTTCTCCTTTCTCCTTTATCCTTTCTCCTTTATCCTTTAGCGAAGCGCCCTTTATTCTTTATCCTTTAGCGTAGCGCACAGCGTTTCGAAGCTCACTCTCGCCGCCTCTTCGTCAGGCAGGCAGTACAGCGTGTAGACGGGTGTTGTCTCGATGATTTTGGTCACGGCGTCGCAGATGTTGTTGTAGATGGGCGAATCCCACTTCATCGACGAGCAGGCGGGTAGCAGCGAGGCGAATGCCGACACGGTCTTCTGTTTCTCGATGCTGTTCTTCAGCGCCCGTTCTATGCGTATCACGGCGCCGAGCTTTGTCCTCACGTTCCTGTAGCAGGGTGTCTTTCCGCTCCACGGGGTACCATATAGATAAGGTGTACCGTCCTTGATACGGATGGCGGGGTTGTCGTCGTTCAGCAGTTCGCACCCCTCTATGTGCTTCAGCCACAGCGATGTGTGCGTGCTCTTGCCGGTGCCGCTTTTCGCGGTGAAGGGGAATCCGTATTCGCCGTACTTGATGCACGAGGCGTGCATGAGCAGCGTCTGGTGGTAGCTGCCGGCGAAGGCGAAGATGAGCATCAAGGCATCGTTCAGTCCGAACGAGCGCATCACCCAGTCGCCGTTCAGTGCACACTGGCACTCGCTGAAGTCCTTGTTCGTGATCAGCAGGCAGCAGTCGCGGTTGTGTATGTCTCGGATGATGTACATGTAGCCGCCGTCGGGCAGCACGAATACGACGGTGTCGCCGTTGCCGGTATCGAACTTGCGTATCAGCTTGCGTTCCTTCCTCGGTTTCAGCGTGTCGTCGACGGTCAGCGAGAAAAACGGATCACCGTCGCCGGGTTCTGTCTCAAAGTATTTGAACGATGGCAGCAGTCCGGTGTTGTTCACCTCGGGCTGTGCAAAAGATATAGTGATGTGGAAGTCGGCTACCCTGAAATGGTTGGTCGTCAGTTCATTTTTCATTTTCTCATTCTATAAATTCTTCATTCGTGATGACTGGCTGGAATCTGAACTCCGTCGGGCTCAGCGTGCGGAGGTCGTAGCGCGTTCGGTTCTTTTCGCCGTTGTACAGTCGTTTCATCTTCAGATATTTCTTCTCTAATTTCGAACGTTTCTTGTCGAATAGCACCACCGTTGTGCGTCCGGGCATGCTCTCTTTTTCAGCCAGGTGGTTGCGCAGCTGCAGCGAGTAGACCTCCAAGCCCAAGAGGAACTTCGACTTGGTGTCTATCCACGCCGAGTCCATCTCAATGATGTCTGTAAAATGTACGATGGTGTCGTTGAACGATGCGGCAAATCCGAACATGTACATCTTCGGAACCATCACTTGTTTCGCCATGCTGCTTTCTGTCAGCGCTACTGCCGCTACCAGTGCAGCCGCAGCCAGTATGTTACGTAGTTTCATTGTCCTAAATACGTCTTCAATATCTTGTTCTTTGTGTTCTCACGCAGTTTCCTGATGGCCTTTTCCTTGATTTGGCGCACCCGTTCGCGCGTCAGTCCGAAGCGTGAACCGATTTCCTCCAAGGTCATATCCGGCTGGTTGATGCCGAAGAATGCCTCCACAATCTGGCGCTCCCGCTCGTTCAGCACCTTCAGTGCCTGGTCGATTTCCGACTTCAGCGAGTCTATCACCAACTGCCGGTCGGCCATCGGCGAGTTGTCGTTCACCAGCACGTCGAGCAGCGAGCTGTCCTCATCGTCGGCAAATGGCGCGTCGACCGACACACTATGCGTGTTGCTGCTCATGGCCTCGTCTATCTTTTCCTGCGGCAGGTCCGTTCGCTCGGCTATCTCCTCTACCGACGGGCGCCGTTCGTTCTCTTGTTCGAAGCGGTTCAGCTCGCGGTTGATCTTCGTCACCGACCCTATCTGGTTCAGCGGCAGGCGCACAATGCGGCTCTGCTCCGCAATGGCCTGCAGGATGGACTGGCGAATCCACCACACGGCGTATGAGATGAACTTGAAGCCGCGCGTCTCGTCGAACTTCTCGGCGGCCTTCATCAGTCCGAAGTTGCCCTCGTTGATGAGGTCGGCCAGCGACAGCCCCTGGTTCTGGTACTGTTTCGCCACAGACACCACAAAACGGAGGTTTGCCCTCGTCAGGCGTTCCAACGCTTTCTTGTCACCCTTCCGGATGCGCTGCGCCAGCTCCACCTCCTCCTCTACGGAAATCATCTCTTCCTTGCCTATCTCCTGTAGATACCGCTCAAGAGAAGCGCTCTCCCGATTGGTAATCGATTTTGTGATTTTCAGTTGTCTCATGGTCGAATAGTTTAAAGTGGATGCAAAGTTACGCAAAAAAAGCGGAACCACCAAATTCTTTAGGAAAAACTAACGATTTCCGAAAAAAAACACGAAAAAGCTTGCGTGTATCGAAAAAAAACTATATCTTTGCGCCATATTTTATCTATTATTAACCATTTAAAACTTAAAGCGTATGAGAAAAAGATTAACGTTACTGCTCCTATTAGCCGTTATGGCGGTAGTGCAAAGTGTGGCAATCGAGGTCAAGTTCTGCGGACAGGTTATCGCAGATCCCTCTAACCCCAACGAATTCCAGGCATCGGATTTCGGGCCGTATGTTGAAATGACCGGTTATGACCATCTGGGCGGGTATGATATCCACATGTCCTCTGTTATTGATGGCGGTGTAACCTATTACACTTTGAATTTATCCAATGTGTCGGTACACTACGACGGTGGTGATGCCTTCCAGATTGCTCTTGGTCTTGACGAAATGTTAAAGATTTCCGTTTCTCAAAAGAGTAAAATCAAGGCCAACGGTTGTGCCATCTATGTATATGGTGCCAATTTTTCCACCCAACTGACCATTGAAGACGGATCTCCACTTATTCTCGAGAGTTCTGAAAACCACGCTCTCTTTTTGTCGAACGATAATTCTAGTAGCGAAATTTTCCTGAACGGTAAGTTGGAGGTGTACAACACCTGCTCCGCCGAGAGCCAGAAGGCCGCCATCCATTTTGGCGGTTCTGCTCCGTCCAACGTGATACATGTTGACTACACCGGACGCCTGAAGGCCAAAGGTAAGTACTGCTCCATTACCAGCGCCGCTCCGATTACGTTTGATAAGCCCGCCGAAATTCCCACGAACTTCGAGTTTGATTATTTCTTTGAGGAGAATCTCTATGCTGCAGTCCATCCCGAAATGCACATGTATATGACTACAGAATGGTGCTTCGTCAACAACCATGATGTGCCCGTCAAGGTGGCAGGCGTTCAAGTTACATACGCCGACTCGTGGGACGAATATGGCGTTGAGTCGCCCTACATCACCAGCGGTAACGTGAGGTATTACGATGATAGCGGTATCCACACCATTTATTTGGATGCAGCACAAATCGAGATTCCTGAAGATGAGGCTATCGCAAGGCATTACGCCGGTATCGAGTTTACCGAGGGCGATACGAAAATAGTCGTCAGAGAGGCTTACTACGCTGAGAATGGTCATATCAGCCGCATCAAAGTGCCTGGTGGCGATGGCATTCGTATCAAAGGTAACGCTTCGTCAATCATCCATCATACCGAAATCACATCCGATGATCCTACTTACTGGCGCTATCTGATGATTCAGGCCAAGACCGGCATCAATATCGAAAACCTGACGGGAATGGATTACTCTTGCGATATCACGAACAAGCTCATGCTCAATATTAATTTCAGCGTTGAGAATCCTGGTGAGACCGCCATCAAGTTATGGGGTAATGCAGAGACAGTCTTCCGTTATGCTGTCGAGGAGGGTACTTCGATGAATATCAATGCTTCCGGCCCCGCTATCGTCCTTGGAAACGATAACGGTACAGGTACCGATGCCTATTTCGAAGGTCAAGGTGAACTCAAGATCGTTTCCGACGGTGACGGTCTGTCTGTCTATGATGCTACCGTTCACTTCGGTGGTCTTTTCAAGGCTTCTATCCAGTCTAACGACGGAGCTGCCATCAACGGTAACCAGAGCATGTCGTTCATCAGGAAGGAGAGTCCGGAAAGCACAATCTACCTCAAGGGTGCGAAGGGTGCCATTACCGATGTCTACAAACTGGTTATTAACGATGATTGTGGCGAAATAGTTCAGATGGAGAACAAGGACGACGCTACGATGGCACAGCTCAACATGCCATTCTGGACGTATGTACAGGACGGCAAGCCCTATACCGACTGGACAGAGATGCGCTACGTTACGAAGTTGTTCCAGATTGGCGACTACGTGCTCGACGACCATAACGAGAACTACTTCGATTCACTGGTTCCCGGTGTGGCTTGGGATCCTTGGAGCAATGAGCTCTATCTGGAAAACGCCAAGATCAAGGCTACGGGCGAGAACATCGGTCTGAAGCCGCTGATCACCAACGCTAAGATTCGTCTGGTAGGCGACAACGAAATCGAGGCTGAAGGCATTGGCCTGCAGAACGACAACGGCATGATGCACATCTGGTCTGTGGACGGCAAGGGCAAGCTCACCATCAAATCGACCGCCGAAAAGGGTATTTATAATTTGAATGGCTACAGCATTAGCATCAATGATTGTACCGTTGACGTCACTGCCAAGAAGGAAGCTCTCTGGAACGAAGATGGTTATGTAAATATTGAAGACGCAACTGTCACGTTGACCGGAGAAGGTGGCGGTTATCGCGGTGCCCAGATTCCATCGATTATAGGCGTTTATAATTCACTCCTCACTTGTACAGGCTCAGAGATTGACGGAATCAAACCGTCCTTCTTGGGCTTCAACAATCCTTGTATGCCACCTGTGGAACTGTTGACAGCAGGCTATGCTATTGATGACATCACAAATTATCCAGAGGTCTGGGTGTACAAGAACGCCACAGGAGCAGTAACCGGTGAGACCATACAGTTTGGCGTTTCGCCCGACAATATGTATTATGGTATCAACATCAATGGCATCGATGTGACCGGCACCACCTGCGGTGGTATAAGCCCCGTAGAACTGAAGGGCGGTAAGATCAGCTACGACCCCGTCGAGCGTGAACTCATTCTCGACAATGTCGAGATGGACGCCGCCAGCATTTTCATCTATCCCTACTCGAAGTGTAACAAGGTGAAGCTCATCGGCGAGAACACCGTCAACGGATCTTATGGCGCTGCCTTCTTCCAGAACGAGAAAGAGATTACCATCTATTCTGAAAACAGAACAGGCAAGCTCACCGTTAACGGAAATTTCGACCCGGCCATATTCAATATGCTGGGTGAACTCACCTTCAAGGACTGTATAGTAGAGGGCACCAACGAAGCCTTGTATGGTATCTACGGTAATTATTTGAATCTGACCATCGACCATGCCGATGTTTCTGTCAATGGTAAGACTGGCTCCGTTGTGTATCTTGGCGGCATTACATTCGATCCCGGAACCTACTTCCCCGAAACTGGCCTTGTGGCTCCAGAGAATGCTGAATTCAAAATGTTGAGTGGCTGTGTTGAGGTGGACAATGTCATTGTTGCCGATGAACCCGTGGTCTTCCGCTGGGTGAAGCGTTACAACATTTACGTCAACCTCGATCAGATGAATGCCGACAACTGCGCCGACTTCAAGCCGACAGGTTTGACAAGCGGAAAGATCAGCTTCGATCCTGAGAACAACGTCATGACACTTGACAACATTAATCTGACAGAAGACCTGAGAATCAGTATAGATGACCCAATTACTATCATGCTGGTAGGTAAGAACAAGATTAAGCTCTCGGTCGGAGAAGTTTATATTTCCCAGGGCGGTATCATCATGTCGGAAGACGGCAAGGGTGAACTCCAGATTAACTCAGACCAGAAGTGTCTCAGCACCTATGGCGACCTGACCATCGAAAACTGCCGGCTCATTGCCACTGCCGATAACTACATGTCGGCCATCTTGCTCTATGAGGGCGTGCTCACTGTCAACGATGCATACCTGCGCGTTGAGGGAACTCCCGGCATTGCTGCTAAAGACCTCGTGCTTGGCGAAGGCATGGAAATCACCGAGCCTTACGGTGCCATGTTCAATAAGCTGACGGGATGCATCGAGCTCAACGGTGAAATCTGCACCGACGAGATCATCATCACCAAGCCTGCCACTATTGCCACCTCTGTGCCTGTCAAGGTTACCTCAGTTGGTGCCGCTGGCTTCAGCTACAACAAGGCTCTCGACTTCACGGGACTGCCCGTCTCGGCTTGGATCTCCACAGGTATGCGCAACGGTAACATCATGCTGAGCCGCGTCTTCAAGGTGGCTGCCGGAACGGGTATCTACCTCAAGGGAAAGAAGGGTGAGGAAGTGACCTGCGACGTGCCCATCATCGAGGATGACTCCTACTATGCCAATATGTTCGTAGGCGTGCCCGCAGGCAAGAAGATTGATGAAAAGGAACCGAACATCGTGATGCCTGACTACTATCAGACCTACTTCTTTGCAAAGAGTAATGCCACCGGCGATCCGACGTTCTATCCCACCACATCTGAAGGAAAGGAATTGGGTCAGAACAAGATGTACATGAGAATGCCCGTCACCGTCGATCCGAACGACCAGGCAGGCGAGAAGCAGGAGGAGACTGTTACTGTCACCGTCGGTCCCGTCGGTGCTGCAGGCTTCAGCTGTGACAAGGCCCTCGACTTCACCGATTCCGAGGTTACGGCTTGGATAGCCACTGGCTTCAGCGGCGGAAACATCCTGCTGAGCCGCGTCTTTACCGTGCCCGCCTACACGGGTATCTACCTGAAGGGTAAGGCTGGTGAGACCGTCACCGCACAGATTCCCGTCACCACCGAGAAACCGTACTACAGGAACTTCTTCCATGCCACGGGCGATGCTCCTATGATCATCTATCCCGATACCTCCGATCCTGAGACAGGTATGGCTTTGAGTACCCTCTACTTCGCAAAGAGCGCTTCTACCGGAGCCCCGACGTTCTTCCCCACTACCGATCCTATGGGCAAGGAGCTTGGAGCCAACAAGATGTACCTCACCCTGCCTAAGGCACTCATGCCCGAAACCGCACCTGCTCGTGCCTTCGGCGTCGAGTTCCTCGAGGACGGTGTGTTTGAGACCACTGGCATCAGCGAGTTCAATGCAGAAGAGAATGGCGAAGGCATCATGGCTAACCGCAGCGGCATCTACGACCTGCAGGGTCGCCGCGTCGACGCCTCCATGCTGAAGCAGGGTGTCTACATCCAGAACGGCCGCAAGGTCATGAAGAAGTAAACCTTAGTGGGCTACGCTTCCAAGCGTTGCGACTGCCACAACTTAGTGGGCTACGCTTCCAAGCGTTGCGACTCACAAACTAAATAAACACGCACCTGCCCCTTTGGGAGTCGGGTGCGTGTTTTTTCGACCTGTGCGGTTGAAAATTTCCGAGCTGTGCGGTTGTAGGAGGCCACGCTTCCAAGCGTGGCAGCCGCTAAGGTAGTGGGTGAAGCT
>Ga0310786_10003549_pt1 | contig 22599 bp, 17 predicted proteins | sample AusTroGonzalo_MG_FD_203881 | JGI IMG/M metagenome (GOLD analysis project Ga0310786, IMG submission 203881) | Bovine rumen microbial communities from tropical cattle in Woodstock, Queensland, Australia - Gonzalo_03 (v2) (version 2) | ecosystem: Host-associated > Mammals > Digestive system >...
CTCCGGTTCCTCGACGGTCTCCGGTTCCTCGACGGTCTCCGGTTCCTCGACGGTCTCCGGTTCTTCGACGGTCTCCGGTTCTTCAACGGTTTCCGGCTCTTCAACAGTCTCCGGCTCCTCGACGGTCTCCGGCGTCCCCTCATCAAAGCCTTCCGAAGGCTGCTGCGCATCCTGTGTCAGAGCCGGAATATGCTCCGCCTCTTCCGCAGCTGCCCACTGTCCGGACCCGGCCGGAACACAGCCCGCAAGCATGCAGGCTGTCAGTACAATCGCGGCCGCCTTTTTGAGAACAGGAAAGCTCTGATGATTAAACATATTTTCCACTCCTGTCTTGCTTTTCAATATAGCAACAGCAGTTATTTCCGGTACAGTTTTTGTTTTTCCGCTGTAATTATATTATTTTATATAAGAAAGGCCAAAAATGCAAGATTTCTTATAAATATGCAGCAGCCGTTCTTCAGCTCAGAAAATGCAGTTCCTGTCTCTCCGGGAGACCGCAGGCATCCGCGTATGCCAGCATGGTGTAACCGATTCCGGCATACCCGTACCAAAGCGACGGATCCGGCACGTTCCGCAGCCTGCACGGAAGCGAGCGGTATCCCCCGTCCCGTTCTGCCCTTTCTGCCATTTTCTTAAGCTGCACTCCTGCCGCCTGCAGCAGTTCCGGATCCCTGCGGCAGCTGGCGGCCGTAATCAGCATCATGGCGATCCCCGCGTTGCCGGTGGCCAGATCGTCCGTCTCCCGGAAGGGGATCTGAAGCGTACATGCGATCGCCCGGTCCGCAACCGTTTTGGCGGCGGGCACTTTCTGCTCGCACAGGACCGCCGCCAGCGCAATGCCGGGCGCTCCCGCTTCCAGGTGTTCACCGATCACAACCGGCTGAGCAGCTTTTCCGTAATCCGGCCAGCCCCCCAGTACTGTCCTGTACTGTTCGTTTTCCAGCAGGAAACCGCGCTGTGCCATTTCCAGATATTCGTCATTACCGGTTAACTGCCAAGCGCTCACCAGCGCAAACCCCACACCCGACATGCCATGGTTCAGTCCGGAATACGCCTTCGGGTTTTCCAGCCTTTCCCGCAGCATGGCGGCCAGGCGGACGATGAGCGCCATCAGGGTCTCCCGCAGCGAGGGATCCTGCACCCGTCCGTATGCAGTCGTACATCCGAACATCAGCCCGGCGATCCCGTCGGCCAGTCCCGGTTTCTCCTGCTCAAATCCCCGGCCGGTCAGGTTCAGGGCCGTCAGGATCCCTTCCAGCATCCCGTCGTCCAGACAGGGGGAAAGGAACAGTCCGGACGGGCCTTTGCAGATTCCTGGATGCAAAATCCCCCGGAGTGCCGCCGACATCGTCCCGTAGGTACAGACGGAACGCAGGAGGTCCTTGCGGGTTTCTTCCAGCAGGCTGCCTGCTTTCCGGGCGGTTTCCCCGCCGGGATCGGGGCATGCATTCCGGATCCGGTCAAAGAAAAGGCTCATGCCCGGCATGCCCCGCTCAAAATTCATGAAATACTCTGGAACCAGGTGCTTGTTCGCGCTCAGCAGGATCCGGTCCCCATCTGTCAGCCGCAGCGTCAGTTCCCAGATATCGTCCAGGATCTTCCGGGCCTCAGTCCGCGCTTCTTCCGCCGTGATGGGTGTCGGATGGCTCTCTTTATTTTCCGTCCCGCTATCAGGCTTTTCTCCCGTTTCCGGCAACAGGTCGGTTCCCTGCCGGAAACGCCTGCGGATATAGTCTTTTTCGAACCGTTTTTCCTCCGGGTTCGAGCGTTCCAGGGTAACGAGGCAGCGCTCTACCGCAGTCATTTTGAAATAAGGGTCAAACAGTTTTTCCCCTCGCGGATCCCCGTACAGGCCGCTGTGTCCCGCTCGGAATGAAAAATACGGGATATCGCCCTCTTCCAGGCAGGAACGTTCCCACTCAACCAAAGGCAGGTATTCCGGATGGTCCTTGTAGTGCGTGTTCAGGTCGGCCAGCACGTCCTTCCGCCCCTGTTCCGACCCGCAGCCCGCCGGGGAATGCATTTCCTTCAGCATCAGGTCATAATACGCCGAAGCCCGCATGACAAAGCGCGCGCTCATGTCCGCCGCTTCCCGGGCCATCCTGCCCAGCTCTTCCCGCCTGGACAGCAGCGTGTCGTACATCCGGCCGAAACCCTTGATGAACTCTTCCTCATATCCGTATACGGGAATCTGTTCTCCCTCCAGCTCCGGCAGGCTCTGGGCTGTATCCAAATGGTTGCCCAGCAGCGGTGAAATCTGCACCTTGCCCTGCAGCATCATCGGCAGCACAAGCGTGCTCTGCACAGAGCACAGCATGTCCCTCCATACCGGGTTCAGCTCATCGATCCCGCTGACCTCGTTGCCGTTATACGGATCGGGAACCGGCGTCAGCATCGTTTCCAGGTCGATGGCCACCGGATATACGCCGCAGGCGATGATGTTTTCAAAATGCATATCCGATGAGCCGAGAAAGCGGAAAAGCGCCGTGATCGCGCCGAAATTCCGGTAATACTCCGCGGCTTCCTCACGGCTTTGGATCGGAGCCTTCTTCATGCACTCGATAAAACCGTATCCGTCTCCGCATACCGCCCGCGGACTGCGGGTACACTCGGGGCAGAAAGCCGCCACAATCCGCCCGTACAGCTGGTCAATTCGGCTGTCCCGGGGCTTATAGTAGAAAACACCGCCCTCGCATTCCACCCGAAGGGCGCACCGGCCGTGAAGATGGGCATCCGCCCCCGATGAGCCCAGGGAAAGCAGCCTGCCCACCGGGCGGCCGTTCAGCAGTTCCCGCTGAATCCTGCCGCTGTGCTCCGCCGTGCGGCGCAGGAAGCTTTCCAGGAAAGAACGGAAGTTTTCCCCGATGCGGTCGGCATCCCGCCGCAGCAATGGGTATTTTGCGAAAGGATTTTCCTGCTCGCTGTCCACGCGCCGCGCGGTTTCTTCCTCGGCCTTCTCCCGGTCTTCCGCCGAGGCAAAAATCGGCGCCAGGGCGACAGCCGGATTGATTCGGTTCAGTTCTTCCTCCAGCCAGGCCTCCACAACCGGCTTTACCAGGCCCTCCAGGCGGCTTCGCAGCAGCGGGCGTCCCAGTTCCACTGCTTCCGGCATCGGGAGCCCCGGCACGGATGCCAGCTTCCGGAGTTCTGCCTCCACCCGGGAATCAAGAAAACTGTAAAGCGTTTCATTCATGGGCTTTTCCTCCAACCTTCAGCGCCTCCTTCAGCGACGCGCAGTCCAGATATCCGCGTTCACGGAAACTGCTTACTTCCCAGGGGCAGGGTTCCCCGCTCAGCAGCATGAGCACCTCCGACTGGCGGCAAAATGCCCGGACGCCCGCGAACTGTCTTTCAGCCCGTTCTGAAATGTACTTCTCCGGGTTCGCGGCGGCATCCATCAGCGCCGCCACCGCGCGTTCCGCCGCTTCGTCCGCTGCTGCGCTTCCGATGACCGTTCCCTCTCCCGTCCTCCGCAGCGCAAGCTGTCCCGCCACGGCGCAGCCCATGGATTCCATGATTTCTGACAGGTAATCGGCGGCCCGTTCTGCGCCGGTCGCCCCGGTTACGCTCATGACCAGGCAAGGTTTCCCCGCCAGTTCAAAAACATGGCAGTAGCTGGCGCACCGGTCCAGAAAATTCTTGCACCATCCGCTGACCATGACCGTGTATACCGGTGTGGCCACCACCAATGCGTCGCACCCGCGGATCTTTTTCCGGAGCCCGTCCATGCCGTCCGCGCTGTCCTGCGGGCATAAGCCGTTGCGGAAGCAATTCTTGCAGCCCAGGCACGGCCGGATTGCGATTTCGCTCATCGTAACAATCTCCGTCTCCGTGTCTTCTCCGCCCCGGGCCCTGATCCTTTTGCAGATTTCTTCCGTCATCCGCAAAGTCATCGGTTTTTCCTCCCGTCGAACAGTAAAAGCAATGGCAAGAACCTTCATGGCGTTTCCCTCCGGTTTCCCTGTTCAGTTCTCATTTCAGCGGCGACAGTATAGCATCTCCTCCCGTGGGGCGCAACATACCCGGCCTGTGCCGCCCGTCAAAAAAACAAAAAAAATGAAAAAAAACATGTTGACACGGATTCTTTACGGTGCTATATTTACCGCAAAGTTGTTGGTCCCCGCGAGTCAGCGGATAAAAATAGAACTTTATATGATGAAAGGAGTTTTACTATGACAATCAAAGAATTTTATGAAAAAGTAGCGAATGATCCTGCCCTGCAGGCCAAGGTTGCCGAAGCTGCCAAGAGCGGCAAGAATCTTGAAGACGTGCTCAAGGAACTGGGCATTGACGCCACAGTAGAAGAGCTCAAAGCGTTCGTCGGTGCGAACGCGGCCGAAGGCAAGCTCGACAAGGCCCAGCTGGATGAAGTCGCCGGCGGTACCACGCCCACCGTTGCGACCATCGTTCCCGCGGCAGGTGTTACGATTTCCGTTTCTTCCATCGCGGCCTGCAAGTAATCAGTTTTCATATGGCGGGCGGCTTCCTGCCCCCGCGTGAAATCTCGCTTGTCTGCGTCAGCCGGCAGCCGGATTCCGGCCGCCGGCTTTCCTTTTCTTCCTCAGGTATTTTCAGGAGGTTGTCCAGATGACACATACCGCAGAACATGATCCGGCTGCCCCGCAGCTTGACGTTGTGCTACTCTCTCCGCCCTATGATTATCCTCCGCGGCCTTCATTCGCGCTGTCTCTTTTCCGGGAATGCCTGACCGAGGCCGGGCTCAGTTCCCGGGTTTTTTATCCCATGTTCCGCCTTTCGCACATGCTTGGAATCGAAACGGCAAGAAAAATCGACGCCTATGCCTACACCTCCGGCCTGCAGGAATTCCTGTTTGCCCACATGACCGATGTGGAAAACACATACTCCGATGAGGATTTTGCCCGCTACCTCTGCCGTGAAGCGCCGATTTATCCGTACGAAGAAGTGCTTTCTCTGATTGGTTTTGCCAAGGAGAAGGCCCGGCTGTGCGTGGAGGAGATTGCGAAGGAAATTGCCCGAATCCGCCCCGGTGTCCTGGCGGTCAGCTCCATTTTTTCACAGATCAACGGTGCGCTGGCTGTCATCAAACGGGTGAAGGAACTTTCCCCCGGAACGGTTACGCTTCTCGGCGGAACCAATGTTTCCGGAGATGCAGGTGCTGCGGTTCTGCGGCATTACAGCAGCGTGGACTATGTTTTCTTCGGTGAGGGAGACGAGGTTTTCGCGGATGTCTGCCGCATCGCCATGGGCGTTCTTCCCGGTCCGATGCCTTACGGTGTCGTCGGCCGCGGGGAGGAAATACCGGACCCGATCCCCCACCGGATGACGCAGGACATGAATAAGGTCTGCTATCCCGACTATTCTGATTTTATAGCCGAATGGAACCGTGAACTGGCGGGAGAATTCGGGCCTCCGATGTTCGGCACTGCATTTGTGGAAGAAAACAAAGACTTGCTTTATCTTTCGGGGGCTGACTATGCGCTGTATCTGGAGGGATCCCGCGGCTGCTGGTGGGGCCAGAAGCATCCCTGCTCGTTCTGCGGGCTTAACGGGCGCAGGAATGTCTACCGTTTCAAAACCTCGGAACGCCTTTATGATGAAATACTGACCCTGAGCAGAAAATATTCAAATAAACTGATTCAGCTGACGGATAACATTCTGAGCTTTGACGCCATGGACCGTCTCCTGCCCATGCTCCGTGACAGCGGTGAAAACCTGAGCCTGGTGGGAGAAGTCAAAACCAATCTGAAAGAGAAAGACATTGTCCGCCTGAAAGAGGCGGGTTTCAAAATTATCCAGCCGGGCATTGAAAACCTGAATGACCACCTGCTGAAGCTGATGAACAAGGGCAACAACGCCGCGTCGCATGTTGCTTTCCTGAAACATTGCAGGAAACACAACCTTTTCCTTTCGTGGAATTTACTGATCTGCATTCCGGGTGAAAAGGAAGAAGACTACGAAGAACTGGCAGCCCTGATTCCGAAGATCATTCATTTCCAACCGCCCGTCGGAGCGTTCCCGATTTTGTTCCAGCGCTATTCCGCCTATCTGGATGACCCGGAAAAATATGGTCTGGAGCTTCGGCCGAACGAAATGTACCGGTATATTTATGGTGATAACGCCGATCGGATCACAAACATGTGCCTGTACTACGAACTGACCGGTGGCGAATTCAAGGCCTCCCTCGAACGGATGCAGCCTTTCTATGATGCTCTTTTCAAAGCCATTTTTCAGTGGCGCAGGCTCTTCGCCGCAAAGGAAAGCCATTCGTTTCGGATGGCTGATACCGCGTCAGGCCTCCTTTTGATGGATTCCCGCCCCTGCATGGTTCAGCCTTTCAGCGTCCTTACCGGCCTGGACCGTTCCGTTTTTCTTGCCTGCGATGAACCGAAAACGGATACAAAGCTTGTCGATTGCCTGAAATCGGAAGCTCCGGCGGAAGAAATCCTGGCCTCCGCGGAAAAACTCACTGCACTCAATTATATGGCCCGGCTGGGCAGGAATTATGTATCCCTGGCTCTACCGGCCGGTACGGCGCCGTAACGGCTGCCACGTATCCTGAAGGAGGAATCCGACCGTGTCAGATAAAGGAAGCCTTTTTCGCAAAGAAAGCATGGACCAGCTCAGCCGGCATATCAAAACCGGCCCCTATGTCAGCACCTCGCGGCTGATGCCGTGGCTGGTCCTGGTCGCCATACTGATCGTGCTGATCTCCTTCATGATCTGGGCCTTTGCCGGAAATCTCCCGGTCACGGTCTCGTGCAAGGGATATGCCAGGGAAAGCGGCACTGAATGCGTCCTCTTCCTGTCGCCGCAGAAGATGCAGACCCACCCGGCCGAGGTCGGCGATGAGCTGCGGGTGGTGCGCCCGAACGGCAGCAGCCTGCTGGGAAGGGTGACCAGTGTCTCGGACACCCCGCTTTCCAGGCAGGAAATGTCGGATATGATCAGCAATGACTGGATTTATGAGGAAATGGCCACTTCTGAATACAACTACTATCTCACAGCACAGGTCTACGGCCATCTGCGTAAGGAGGATATTGTCGACGCGGTCATCACCGTAGACCATGTTGTGCCCTTCGAACTGATCTACTACTGAGGAGCGGGAAAAGACCATGAAGTATTCTCATGTAAAGGTCCCGCTCATCATGCAGATGGAGTATGTTGAGTGCGGGGCCGCGTCGCTGGCCATGATCCTGGCCTATTACGGCAAATATGTGCCCCTCGAGCAGGTTCGCAGGGACTGCGGTGTTTCCCGTGACGGCTCCCGGGCGTCGAATCTCGTCACCGCGGCGGAAAACTACGGCCTCGTTGCCGACGGTTACCGCTACTCCGTTGAGAGCGCCATGACGAAAGCGCACTTTCCCTGCATTATCCACTGGAACATGGCCCACTTTGTCGTGCTGCGGGGCTTCGGCAAAAACAAGGCTTACCTCAATGATCCCGGATTGGGCGAAATCACGGTGACCATGGAGGAATTCAACCGCAGTTTCACAGGGATCCTCCTGGAATTTTCGCCCGGGGAGAACTTTGTCCGGGACGGAAAGGCGCCCACCGTATCGGGTTATCTGAAAACCCACGCCGCCAAATACCGCTCCGCGCTGATCTTCCTGGGCCTGGACGCGCTGGCAGTGGCCATTGTCGGATTGATGGTTCCCCTTTTCCAGCGTGTCTTCAGCGACGTGGTCCTGAACACCCAGCAGCCCTGGGAGGGTTCGTTCCTGATTATGCTCGTGCTGCTGGGCATTGTCGAGCTTGCCGCCGACCTGCTGCGTGAAATCCATATCTACCGGATCCAGGGCGATATGGCCATCCGTTCCAATACCCGCTTCTTCGGCCATCTGCTCCGCCTGCCCATGGAGTTTTACCAGCAGCGTTCCGCCGGCGATCTCATTTCGCGCCTGACGATGAATTCCTCCATCGCCGAGCTCCTGGTGCGCAAAATTACGCCGGTTTTCATCCAACTGGTCATGGTCGTGATCTTCTTTGTCGCCTTGCTCCGGCAGAGCGTGATCGCCGCATTCCTGGGTGCCGGCGCCCTGATCGCCAATATTGTCCTGACCTGGTACCTGGCCCGCTTTACCCTGCAGTCCCAGCAGCAGCGCATGAATAGCCAGATGCAGATGGACGCCACCATGATCTCGGGCATCGAAATGATCGAGACCATCAAGTCCTCCGGCGTCGCCAACGGTTATTTTTCTCGCTGGGCCGGCCAGCAGGCCGAGGTGAACAGCAGCAAAACAAAGGAATCCAAAGTGACCGTCTACCTGGCCGGCTTCTCAACCTTCCTGCAGGACCTGACCAGCGCCCTGGTCCTGGCGGTCGCCGGATGGTCCATTCTCCACGGCATGACCACTGTCGGTATCATCCTGGTCCTGCAGGCCCTGGTCCAGAAGATGACGGCCCCGGCCGCCATGCTGTCCGAGGTAACCCGTAACGTCCGCGAGCTTTCGACTTCGATCCAGAAGGTGGAGGACGTCATGGAATACGGGGAAGATCCCGCTTTCCCGGTCAAAGACCTTCCGGATGCCGCCAATCTTCAACCGCTCAAGGGCGGTATAGAATTCCGCCATGTGACCTTCGGGTATTCCCGCGTAGCCCCTCCCCTCCTGGATGATTTCAGTTTTACCGTCGAACCGGGCCAGCGCGTGGCCTTTGTCGGCGCCTCCGGCTCCGGTAAATCCACTGTGGCCAAGCTCGCGACGGGCGCGGCGCTCCCCTGGTCAGGCCAGGTGCTTTTTGACGGAATCGACCGTTTCAGCATTCCCGAGCCCGTCTTTACGGACGGGGTATCCGTCGTCAGCCAGGAAAGTTCCCTGTTCGAGGACAGCGTTGCCAACAATATCCGTATGTGGGATCCGGGCATTTCCTCCGCCGCCATCGTCAGTGCGGCAACGGAAGCCTGCATCCACGAGGAAATCATCACCCATCCGGGCGGATATGATTACATTGTCCAGTCCGGCGGCAAAAACTTCTCGGGAGGCCAGTGCCAGCGCATTGCCATCGCCCGCGCCCTGGCCGGGGATCCCAGGATTCTGGTCATGGATGAGGCCACTTCAGCCCTGGACGCCATGACGGAATACCAGATTATGGAGAACATCAAGGCGCGCGGGATCACCATGATCATTGTGGCCCACCGGCTCTCGACGGTGCGCGGCTGCGATAAGATCATCGTCCTCGACGCCGGGAAAATCGTGGAACAGGGCACCCATGACGAGCTGATGAAGCTGCAGGGAAAGTATTATTCCCTGGTCTCGTCCGTGTGATCGGAGGTTGGGCAATGAGCGAGAAATGGCAAAAAAAAATCATCAGCCGGTATGATTCCGATGCTGAACGCCTGGAAAACGCCTCCGGGGAACTCCTGGGTGTAACGGCGCGAAAGCAACGTACGGGTGTTCCCCGTACCCGGGACCGTTCCCAGGATCGGGCCTGGGCTTTGCGCGAAATATGTTCGTTTTACCACATTCCCACCCCGGATTTTGATCCCGACCGCCTGGAAAATGAATCCTATGTTGAAAAAGTGCTCCGGAAAAACGGGATCATGTCCCGGGTCTGTCTCCTTCGGCCGGGCTGGGAAAAGGACGCCTTCGGCCCCTATCTCTGCACATTGAAATCCGGCGCCACGGCCGCCCTTCTCCCCGGCAGCTACGGCCGCTATGCCTGCAATGACCGCTCTACCGGCGAAAAGATTGTCTTTACCGGCAAAAAAACGGATCTGGTGGAAGAGGAAGCCGTGCTGTATTACCGGGCCGTTCCCCAGAAAAAGATGAGTTTCAGCGACCTCCTCCGCTTCATGTTCAGCTGCATCTCCGGCGGGGAAGCGTTCCTGATCCTTTTCTCGGCCCTGGCTATCACGCTCCTGGGTATCTTCTACCCCCTCGCCAGCAAATGGATGATGATCCTGGTCATCCCCTCCGGTGTGCCGGGCATGATTGTCTCCCTCCTGGTCTTCCTGCTGGGCACCGCTTTTGCCAAATACCTGTTCTCCATTGTGCAGGCCCGGGTCGTCAACCGGGTCACCCAGAAGATGTCGGTCTACCTGCAAAGCTCGCTCTTTTCCCGTGTGCTGGACCTTCCCGTGGAATTTTTCCGCAGGAACAAAACCGCTGATATTTACGGCAGCCTGAGCCTTGTCGAGCCCCTCTGCACGGTGCTTTGCCAGCTGTTTTTCACCACCGGTCTCTCCGCGGTTCTTTCCCTGGTCTACATCTTTGAGCTGCAGACCGCCGCGCCGGAAATGATCGTTCCCGCCCTGCTTGTCCTCGGTGTCCAGCTGGTACTGCAGGTTCTTGGGGTCGTCGGCCAGTATAAAAACGCGATGGACCGGCTGAAGGGGCAGATGGCCACCAACAACCGGGCCCTCGATACGCTCCGGGGCATCGGGGAAATCAAGCGCTTCGGATCAGGGAACCGGGCCATGGCCCGGTTCATGGAAGCGTACCGCGGCCAGGCGGACGCTGAATTCCGCCCGCCCCTGTTCGTCAAGCTGCAGAACGCCCTGATGCCCGCCACGACGATCCTGGGCATGGCGCTCCTGTTCAGCCATTCCCTCCGGGTTTCCCTCCCGGACGACCTGTTTGTGTATTTTTTCGCAGCCTACAGCATGACCAGTTCCGCCATCCTGCAGCTTTCCTCCCTCGGTTCCCAGGTGGCCGCGATCCGTCCTATGTTTACGCTGCTCCGCCCCATCCTCGATGAGGTTCCCGAAGTTTCCTCCGCCGGGCGGGATCCCGGAAAACTGACCGGTTCCATTCGCCTGAGCGAAGTGTCCTTCCGTTACGATGAATCGGCTCCCATGGTCCTTGACCACCTGAACCTGAATGTTTCCCCCGGGGAGTACCTGGCCATCGTAGGTTCCTCCGGCTCCGGAAAATCAACCCTCGTAAGGCTCCTGCTGGGCTTCGAGCAGCCCTATGCCGGCGCCATCTACTACGACGGCGAAAACCTCCGGCACCTGGATAACGCGGCCGTCCGGCGGCAGCTGGGGGTCGTCCTGCAGCAGGGCAAAATATTCTCCGGGAATGTGTTTACCAACATTGCCATCTCCCGGCCCGACCTGACGGAAGAGGAGGCCTGGGAAGCCGCGGAGGCCGCGGGCCTCGCGGACGATATCCGCGCCATGCCCCTGGGAATGCAGACCATCCTCTCGGACGACGCTGTCACCATCTCCGGCGGCCAGAAGCAGCGCCTGCTGATCGCCCGGGTCATTGCCCAGAAGCCTTCCATCCTGATTCTGGATGAAGCCACCTCCGCCCTTGACAATATTACTCAGAAAACCGTCACGGAGGCCCTGTCCGGACTTCACTGCACCCGAATTGTGATCGCCCACCGCCTCAGCACCATTCGCGACTGCGACCGGATCGTGGTCCTTGATAAGGGAAGAGTTTCCGAAGAAGGCACCTATGATGAGCTTCTCGCTCTCGATGGGCAATTTGCCCGTCTGGTAAAGCACCAGCTGATGTGACCGCGGTCATGACGGGCTGTGCTGATTGAGCGCCGCCTGGCGCCTCGCCTCATCCCGCACCGTGTTCACTCCGATGAAGAATTCCCGCATCATCGCCACCAGCAGATACCGTCCTCTGTCTGTTACGCGCAGTATTCCGTCTTCCTTCCGGATTCCTCCGGCCAGCTTCAGGAAGGAGTACTCTGCCGGCAGCCCGGCGGCGGGTGAGCACCCGAAGTCCCGTTCCCATGCCCGCAGGTCCAGTCCCATGCCGAAAAGCTGCATCATCAGGCGATAGCGCATATGGTCCCGCCGGCCGAAGCGCGCCGCGCCGGACACGCTGTGGTGGCCGCTCCCGGTCCGCTCTCCGTATTCCTTCAGGTTGAATGTGTTCACCAGCAGCTTCCTGTCCACAAAGGACATCCCGCCGGAGCCTGCCGCAAGGTACTCGTCATATTCCACCACATACTCGTCAATCATAGCGCTGCCGGTATTTTTACGGTTGAACGACCAGACAGACCCATAGGTGAATTCCGGGTTTTCCCCGCCGCACAGTTCCCCGCAGATCATATTGTAAAACCGTTCCTCATTCCGGTGCCCCACCTTGCCCAGGCTCGTCCGCAGGCTGCTTTTTACGGAAGGCGCCGCCATCAGCGGGTAGAACGTTGTCTGTGTGCAGCGGCTCTCTTTAATCGTCTCCAGGTCCCTGTGCAGCATATCTTCCGTCTGGGACGGGAAATTGAAGATCATATCCACGTTCAGCGTGCGGAACCGGTTCTCCTCCGAGCATGTCCGGATCCGTTCCAGGATTTCTTCCGCGCTGCCGTATTTTTCGTATCTGCCCATCTGCCGCAGCAGGCCGTTGTCAAACGACTGTACCCCTACGCTCATCCGGTCCACCAGTCCGCTGATGGGATCAAGATAACGGCCGCACAGGTGGTTCGGGTTCGTTTCCGCGGAAACCTCCCGGATGTGAAAATACTCCTTTGCCATCCGGACCGTTTTCGCCAGCTCCTCCGGCAGAATCGTCGGGGTTCCGCCGCCGATGTACATGCTCTCAAAATCATATCCGGCGTCCCGGATCAACGCCAATTCCTTCCACAGCGCGTCGTAATATGCCTTCGCGGCGCAGGGTTCGAACACGTAGCGGTTGAAGCTGCAGTACGGGCAGAGGCTTTCGCAGAAAGGAATATGGACATACAGCATGTATGGTTTCCCGCTGTCCGGCCTGGGCAGGATTTCATCCCCGCACGGTTTCATATGCAGGTATTTCCTGCTCATTGTCCGCACAGCCAGGGTCATCATTCTCTCAGCAAGCACCTTATTCCCTCCCTTCACAGTTCCATAAGGGCCTCCGCGGTCTCCCGGACTTCTTCCGTATCGCAGCCGGACAGCGTTTCCGCGAGCGCGGCGGCCTCCCTGCCCAAGCGGCGGAGAACCTCCTTCGCGTAGTCGATACCGCCCGATTCCTGTACGATCCGGCGTGCTTCATCCGCTTCACGCGCGGACAGTCCGTCCTTCGCGGCCAGCTCCCGCAGCCTGCCGCCGTATCCGTCCTTCCGGAACGTGTAAATCGCGGGCAGCGTGTATATTCCCTCCGCGAAATCCAGATTTGCGGGCTTCCCCAGCTGTTTTTCATCCACGGTCCAGTCCAGCAGGTCGTCCCTGATCTGGAACATCATGCCGACGCATTCGCCGAAGCGTGCCGCGGCCCTGCATTGTTCCTCCGGCCTTCCCGTTATTTCCGCGCTGATCATGCACACGCCGCGGAAGGCGTATGCCGTCTTGCCCCGGATCGCGGCAAAATAATCTTCCTCCGTCACGTCCGTCTTTTTTTTCTGCAGGTGCTGCAGCATTTCCCCGGAGCACGCGTTCTGGATGATGTCCACCGTCTGCGCCGCCCTCCGCGGGAATCCCCGCTCCAGCAGCAGTCCGAGCCCCGTCACCATCAGGGCATCTCCGCCGCAAAGCGCGATGGGCTTTCCGTAAATCGCCTGTACGGTCGGCTTTCCCCGCCGCAGCGCCGCTTCGTCAATAATGTCGTCCAGAATCAGGGACGACGTATGAACGATCTCGATGGCGGCGGCGCCGCACAAAAGCTCCTCCCTGCAGGCCGGGCTGTACTTTCCCGCCGTCAGCAGCATCATCCGGGACCGGATCATCTTCCCCGGGTTTTCCGTCGAATACATCACCAGTTCCCGCATCCTGTCGTGTGCGGGTATATTCCGGACAGTGTTCCGGATCAGTTCCCGGATCGCTTCCCGGTCCGCCTCGTACATGGCTTTTCGTTCCTCTGTCATGGTTTCCTCCGGATTTTTCAGATTTTACCCTGGTTCCCTTCCCTGCCGCTTCCCTTTATTCCCAGCACGGCGGCGCACGCGCCGAACATGAACCGTTTCTCCCGCAGTTCCGTAAAACCCTGCGCCCGGAACAGCCTGCCCAGTTCGTCCGGAGATATGAATTCGCTTGTGCTGCGGTCCAGCCATCTGTATTCGGTAAAGTGCTTCCTTCCGCCGCCGATCAGGGGCATGGCGCAGGAAAAATACATGCGGTAGAACGGGCGCACGATCGGGTTCTGCGGTACAAACGAGTCGATGCACAGAAAAGCGCCGCCCGGTTTCAGCACCCGGAACGCTTCCGAAACGACCGCTTCATAATCTGCCGTGTTCCGCAGGGCGAAAGCGATGGAAACCCCGTCGAAACTGCTGTCTTCCATCGGCAGTCTGCATGCGTTTCCCTCCACGAGGCGAAGCCCTGCGATCCCGCCGCATTTTTTCTCCGCCGCCTTCAGCATGTTCGGCGAAAAATCCAGGCCTGTCAGCGCTGCTTCCGGCAGCGCTTCATGCAGAATCAGCAGCATATCGCCTGTTCCGCATCCCACGTCCAGCAGGTCCGCCCGCACCGGCACGGCGTCCGAGAGTGTCTGCGCCGCTTCCCTTTTCCACCGTTCATGCATGCCGAGGCTGATGCGGCGGTTGGCGGTGTCGTACCCGTCCGCGACATTCTGGAATACGGAATAAACATACTCTTCTTTTTTCATCGTTGCTTCACTTCACCATCATCGCGACGCAGCAGGCAAATCCCAGCATAATGTTCAGCGAGTTGATCCCGCCCATGATCGGCCCCCGCTCCTGTGGCCCGAGGGTGCGGTGCAGCTGCACCGAAAAGGCATGGATAAATACCGGAATCTGCAGGATATACACCAGTGCGGACGTAAACCGGCCCTGCACGGCGAATATCGCAGCCGGCAGCACCAGCCATACCGCCAGCGCGATGGGATAAAGCCGGTCCGTCTTTTCCCGCCCCAGCAGGCACGCGGCCGTCCTTCTGCCCGCTTCCAGATCCCGGTCGATATCGCATCCGTTGTTGGAAAACATAATCAGAGCGATGCCCAGGATCATGGGCAGTGCCTGCAGCACCACCTCCGGTTCCGCCCGGCCTGTGAGCATATGGACACCTGCCAGCGGAATGAGCCCGCCCATCACAAAGCCGGATACAAACTCCCCCAGCGGCAGGTAGGAAATCGGCGTTTTCCCGAGGGAGTAGAGAACCACGACAGCCCCGCCGATCAGCCCGATCACCAGCGGGAACACCCCGCACCTGACAACTGTATAGATACCGGGAACAAGCGCCGCGGCCAGAAAGGCAATCCCCAGGTTGCGGGCTGTCCGGGGCCGCAGGCCGTATACGATCACGGCGTCGAAGGCTTCCGGTGAGTTTTCCTCGGTATCGGTGCCCTTGACGTAGTCCGCATAGTCATTCAGCGTGTTTACCGCGGACTGCATGAGGATTGCGATCAGGAACAGGCAGGCCGCCATGTCCGGCAGAATTGTTCCCGTCTTTCCGTAGCTGTAAGCCACCGCCAGCACCGCGGGCATGACAGACGCCGCCCATGTATGCGGAGCGGCCAGGTTGATAACGTCCCGTACCCGCAGGCCGTGTGCTTCCGCAGCCAATTCAGGTCCCTCCTTGATGTTTGCTCCGGTGTCATACCTGGGGCATGGGTATTCTTCGTGCCAGCTCCAGCCGTGTACAGTTCATCCCCGCCACCGTGCGGTGGGTGATCGTCTGGCTGATCTTTTGCAGCAGCTTCATTTCCTCCGCCTGGAAGGCTGGCCCCAGCGTCCTGAAATCGATCACCATCCGATCCGTATAGATCCGGGCGCTGATATCCGCGTAATCCTTTCTTTTCTCGGCCTCCAGGACGTTCAGCAGCAGTTCTTCCACCGCGAAAGCGCTGATCGCCGCGTTCAGGGGCTCCATGCCGTTCTGCTCGCACATGGTCTGGAATTTCTGCCCGAAGCTGGCAATCTCGTTCCTGCTCAGGCCCAGAGACGCGTTGATCGTCTGCAGCGCCTTCTGTTCCCGCGGAATCAGCAGAAGCCCGTGCAATTGACCGTCTGACGCCCGGACCGTCCGCCGGTTCATAAAGAATGTGAAAATCAGCAGCAGCAGGGAGGAAACCGGATTGGCCCACCACAGCGCATTTCCGCCCAGCATCGTGCACAGCAGGTAAATCCCGTTCGCCACCAGGACGGCGATTGTCAGTTTGATCTCATAGGACCGCAGGTTCAGGTTTTTTATGTAGTTCCGGAACAGCAGGTAACTTCCCCGGAACAGGTATGTGAAGGAATAGATCCGCAGGATGCTCACGCCCGTCTGAATCTGCTCTTCCTGATAGCCTCCGAAGAAAACGATCAGCGGCCGTGCCATCACGAAGCTGAAGGCAAACCATACCGCGGACAGAATGATCTGCATCCGGATGGCGAACTTCAGCACGCGCCCCGCGGAAGGATAGTCCTCCTGATCGTGCAGCATCGCGATCATCGGCATCGTAATCCCGATAAATGTACCCTGGAAAATGGAATAAATCGATATGATCAGGATACAGACGGAGAAAGCGCTGACCGCGTCGGTTCCCATCGTCATCGAACTGAAGTGGAACGTCAGGAAAAAGCGGAACGCCACGCCGCAGACCGAATATCCCTCCGTATTGCTTTTCCTGAAGATGCTCAGGATCATCCTGCGTATCTCCTTTTTGTCCCGGGTGGGCTTTCCGCGCGGCACATGGGCGACCACCCCCGCCAGCGTCACCAGGGATCCGGCCAGGTAAGCGGCGATACGCGCCAGGGCCGCGCTCTCCGCCTGCATATCCGTGTATTTCGCGAACACAAAGGTCAGGACCACATGCACCGCGGCAGCGGCAAACACCGCTCCCGCGGCAAACAGCGGCCTGCCCAGGGGAATCAGCATGCCCGTCAGCGTCAGGAAAAAAATAAGCGGCGGAATCGCGTAAACCACAGTTCTGAAATAGTTCCGGAATTGCGGGAGCAGATCCGGATCATCGACGAGCATGTCCGAAACCGTCCCGGTAAAGATCCGTGCCAGCACCGCCAGCAGCAGCCCGCAGGCGACGGCGGTAATGATCGTCAGCTGCAGAACGGTGCCGGCTTTCTTTTCATCGCCCTGGTTCAGAGCCAGCGTGTATTCCGACGCGCCGCCGCTGCCGACAAAGTAATAGATGGCCGTTGCCAGCAGCATCAGGGGAGATGCCAGGCTGGCGGCTGCCATGGCCCTGGGGCCGAGGGTCTGGGAAAGGACGACGCTCTCGAGGACCTGGCCCGCCGGCTGAACAGCCATGATCGCCAGCGCAGGCAGAAGGTAATGGAAAAACTTCCGCCGCAGCACTCTGTTCGGCCCCGTTTTCTCCATACCGCCGCCCCCCTTCCCGAATTCTACAGATATACAGTTTATTATACCATCATTTTACCGGATTGTCCCCCTTGGTCTTGATTGACTTTTTCACGGATGGTATAATAGCCACGAATTCCATGTATAGAAAAGCGAAAACCTGAGGGGGCATTCTCTTGGCCGGAAAAAAGCTTGGCCGCTTTCTGGACGTCCTTTGCGTCGCGGGCGTATTTCTGATTCCCGTTGTCCTTGGTGTGTTTCTGTATATTCTGGCAACCCTTGAAGGCGCGCCGGTATGGTATCTGGTGCTGCACGGGATCCTTTTCGCCGCCTCTGTTGCGGCGTTGATCCGTTTTATCGCCGCCGGCCTTCTGCGGGCCATCTTCTCAAAAAAGCCTCCGGAAAAGCAGGAGGTGGATAAGGCGTGAATTCTGTCTCTTTCCTGCTGGCCGCCATCGGCTTCGTGATTGTCTCCGTCTTTGTTTTTATGAATTATCCCCTTGCCTGGCGGAAGGATAAGCTTTTTGTCACCATCCTGGCCCTCTGGCACCTGTTGGGGACCTCCTGCCTCATCTGTGTTTTTGTCTTTTTCCGGTCGATTCCCCTTGAAAACGTCCGCTATGAGATCTGCCGCATCGCCACTTTCTTCAATGTTTCGACGATGCTGCTGGGCCTGCTGTTCCTGATCCGGCTCATCTACAGCCGCGCCTGGCACTTCCTGCTGCGGCGCACCGGCCGGAAGGCCGTTGCAAGAAAGCCGTGGATCGCGGACAGGCGCAACCAGACCGTCTTTTTTATCCTGCTGTCCTTCGCCATCTGTATCGCGGGCTACTTCAATGTGGATATTCTACATCTGCACCGGTACGACGTCAATGTGACCGCGAAATCCGCGGACAGTGAACTGCGTATCTGCCTGATCGCGGATATCCACGCCGGTTCCGGCACGTGGGAGTATACCTACGACGACATGGCAAAGCAGATTGATGCCTGTGACGCCGATGTGCTCCTCATCGGCGGCGACCTGTGCGATGAAACCACCGCGGAGCGGGATCTGAAAAACTTCATATCCGTGCTGAAGGAAATCAAACAGCCGCGCTACGGCATCTATTATATCTACGGAAACCACGATGATCTGGTGGAAAACTGGGCTGCCGACGTCCGGCCCCTGTTCGGGGAACTTGGGGTCAGAATCCTGACGGACGAGATGGTGATCCTCGGTGAGGATATCCAGCTGATCGGGCGCCTGGATCCTTCCCTCGGTGCCGAAAAGATCGCTGACCTGTTCAAGCGGCTGAACCCGGATCCGAACAAACCGATCCTTGTGCTGACCCACCGTCCGAAGCACCTGCGGGAATTGGCGTCCCTGGGCTGTGACCTGGTGATGGCGGGACATACCCACGGCTTCAATATTCCCCAGTTCCTGGGGGTCAGTCCGATCAACGACATGATCAGCGGGATCCGGCATTACGGGGATATGACCGCTGTCACCACCTCCGGCACAGGTGCCTGGGGATTCCACTACAAATGGCCCGCGGAGAGCGAAGTCGTCTGCATCACCGTTCATTTTTGCAGTCAGGAGGTTGAAAAGCAGTGAAACAGCTGAAACAGTGGAAATGGGCGGACGCGAAATCCGCGCTGATAATGATGCTGCTGGGCGCGCTTTTTCTGGAGATCGTCGTTACCAAGACGGTGATTCTCATCAGGCCTGATATGGATCCCTGGCGTAACGCTTCGGAAATCAACAAGGTTTATATGGGCGCGCTGGCCATCCTGGTGATCCTGTTCTGGCTGAAAACGCCGCTTGTGATCCGCTGGGCCGCGCTGAAAATCCCATCCCCCCGGAAATTTGCCCGGGAAATGCTGCAGGCAGCCTGCGTTTCCCTGATCCTGCTCCTCGCCATGATCGGCATCCGGCTCTGGATGAACGCCCACGACCCGGATGCGGCTGCCCGGCCCTGGTTCGGCCTGTACCTGTATATACACGGCCGGTGGTTCTATCTTTTCAGCGTCATCCTGCAGGAAATCATGGTCAAAGCCATCATCCAGGAAAACATCCGCCTGGTGAACGCAACCGGAAACCGGCACGTCACGGTGATCCTGACCGGCCTTTTCTTCGCGGTGCTTCACATGAATTTCCAGCTGTACTACCTGATCGGCGCGGGTCTGCTCTGCATGCTGACCGGTTACCTGTACGAGCGGGACGGCAACATCTGGGGCTCCGTTCTGATCCACCTCACCCTCGGTTTCATGCCCCGCGCCCTGGGACTGTACTGACGGCGCAAACGTTTACATGCTCCGATTTTCGTCCGCCGCGGATATCACCAATCTCTTGACAAATTCTCTCCTCTGCTGTTTAATAGGTTCATTATGCGCCTGCGGGGTATCAGGAATCATGGCGGGCGCGTATGGAGAGGAGATTTTGGCGGTGGAGATTCTGAAGACGGTTCTGGAAGCCATAGCCGGCTTTGCGGGACTGCTGCTTATGGGCTCGATGATCTATCAGATCGTTCTCGGCCTTTTCGGTTTCCGGAAGGAGACCAAAGATTACGCGGATCACGATCCGGAATCCCGGTTCCTGGTACTGATTCCCGCTCATAATGAGGAACGGGTAATCGGTGATATCATCCGGAACCTGGAGGAAATGGACTATCCGCGGGAACTGTATGATTACTACGTGATCGCGGACAACTGCACGGACCGGACGGCGGAAACCGCCCGCGCGCTGGGCGCGAAGGTTATCGAAACGCGGAAGGAGACGCCGGATTCCCCCACCGGGAAGTCCATCGCTCTGCGCAAGGCGCTTCTGTCCCTGGGGAACTATCAGGACCGCTATGACCTGATGATGGTTTTCGACGCGGATAACCTGATGGACAGGAACATGTTCCGCGAAGTGAACAGCCAGTATCTGGACAAGGATAAGCCGGACTTCATCCAGTGCTACCTCGGAGCGAAAAACAAGACCGGCGTCGTCGCCTGGTTCTACTATACAGGCTACACCCTGACCAACCGCTTCTTCGACCTGAGCAAGCACCGCCTGGGCCTGAACTGCCCCATCGGCGGCACCGGGTTCGCCATGTCCACCGCTTACCTGTATAAGCGGGGCGGCTGGACCACCGTCTCCCTGACGGAGGACCTGGAGATCGAAGTGGAAGCGACGCTGGAAGGGCGCAGGATCCTCTGGAACCATAATACCCGCGTCTATGACGAGAAGCCCACTTCCCTCCGCGCCAGCATCCGCCAGCGGATCCGCTGGGGCCAGGGCCACTGGTTCGTCGCGCTGCGCAATACGGGCAAGCTCTTCCGGTATTTCTTTACCGGGAAAATCCGCATCGGCGAGTTCCTCAGCCTGCTTACCTATATGTACTCCGTATCCACGGTCGTGCTGAGCCTGATCCAGCTGGCCGCTAATTTGCTGGTGTGGGCCATGGATCCCTCGAAGCCCTTCTTCACTTTCTCCCTGAGCGGTGTCGCCCTGGGAGCCGCGATCTTCGGCTACAGCTATTTCTTCCTGTTCTATCTGGCGGACTGGATGGACAACCGCATCCATTTCAGCCTGAAGACGATCCCGGTGATGATCGGCGGCTTCTTCGCGAATCTGATCGTAGGCTTCTTCAACCAGGTTGTTGGCCTGGCCAAATACCGCGATCAGCAGCATTGGGTCAAGACGGAGCATGCCATCGGCGCCAAATCCGCCGAGGTTCCGCAGCAGGCCATGTCCCTGAGCCAGAGAACCACCTGACCGCAAAGAGTGCCGCCGGCACTCTTTTTTTTGCCCAAATCCGCGCCTCCCTCCCGGAATCCCGAAGAAAAACAGAATCCGCGGCCTGTTCCGGTGGACATCTCCCTGTTTTACTGGTAAAATCGCTGAAGCATATTTTTATCATGGGCGGAGGGAAAACATTGATCTGTGAGAACATTCTGGAAGCCGTCGGCAACACCCCCATCATTCGGCTGAACAGGATTCCCGAGAAGGACAGCGCCGAGATTCTGGTCAAGATGGAACCGCTGAACGTGGGCGGCTCCATTAAAACAAGAACCGCGCTGAATATGCTTCTTCAGGCGGAGAAGGAAGGCCTCATCGGCCCGGACAGCATTATTGTGGAGCCGACCAGCGGAAACCAGGGGATCGGCCTGGCCCTGGTGGGCGCCGTCAAAGGATACCGGACCATCATCATTATGCCGGATTCCGTCAGCGAGGAGCGACGGAAACTCGTCCGCCATTACGGCGCCGAAGTCAAGCTGATCCATGACGCGGGAGACATCGGCAAGTGCATGGAGGAATGCCTCCAGGCTGCCCTGAACATGAAGAAGAAAAACCCGAAGGTCTTTGTTCCGCAGCAGTTTGAAAACATCAACAATACGCTGGCCCATAAGAAGCATACCGCGCTGGAAATTATGGCCCAGGTGGCAAAGCCGATCCACGGTTTTTGCAGCGGCATCGGCACGGGCGGAACGCTGACAGGCATCGGCGAGGTCCTGAAAGCGCAGTATCCGGATATTGAGATCTGGGCCGTTGAACCGGAGAATGCCGCCATTCTGGCGGGCGGTACCATCGGCACCCATCTGCAGATGGGCATTGGCGACGGCATTATCCCGGACATCCTGAACCGGGAAATCTACGATGATATCTATGTGGTAACGGATCAGGAAGCGATTGAGACCGCCCGCCGCCTCGCGAGAGAGGAAGGCCTGGCCTGCGGCATTTCCAGCGGTACAAATGTGGCCGCCGCCATCAGGCTCGCGAAAAAACTCGGTCCCGGCAAAACGGTTGTGACCGTCCTTCCGGACACCGCTGAACGCTATTATTCCACCCAGCTCTTCGGTGAATAATCCCGCTGCCCGAAGGCAGTTTACGGCCCTCCCCCGCCGGGGAGGGCCGGATTTGTCCCGCCCCCAAAATTTGGGGCTATGAAAGCTCTCCTTTTTGTTGTATAATGCATGAGGATATATCTTTCTTTTGAAAATGAATGACACGTACGGAAACTGAACTACGGGAGAGCTGTAGGCATTATGAAAAAAACATGGGTTATTATTGTCAACGTGTTCATTACAGTTGCCATGCTGACCTTTGTGGTGATTTATTCGGGCCTGGAGAACAGGAACACGACCCAGAGGCAGACAGAGCATTTCGAGAACACCGCGATCACCATGGAACATGTCACTGAAAATTATCTCGAGGGCGAGCAGCGTGTCTGCGACGTATGGGCCCGCTATATCAACAGCAAGAACATGACCATTGAGGAAGCCATTTCCTTTATCCGGATTTCCCATGTGCTTCCCAACGCCTCCGCGCACATTATCTTTACCGATACCCTGTCCGGTCTGTCCACGAGGACGAAGCAGCAGGCCTCCGATGATTATTCCGTCACCTATGCGCGGATGGACCTTCTCGGCGACGGGAGCTGGATTGACGCGGAAATCGGGAGATCCATCAATATTTCCCGCGCCTATACGAATCCGGTCAACGGGGAGCAGTCCATCTCATT